>Ga0194132_10001075_pt1 | contig 55508 bp, 53 predicted proteins | sample TA2KigOf80mmetaG_FD_148612 | JGI IMG/M metagenome (GOLD analysis project Ga0194132, IMG submission 148612) | Freshwater microbial communities from Lake Tanganyika, Tanzania - TA2015054 Kigoma Offshore 80m | ecosystem: Environmental > Aquatic > Freshwater > Lake | place: Tanzania: Lake... | reverse complement strand
TGCCCGTGGCCGCGTGAGTCAAAGCGCAGCACTTTGAATTTTTGGGTGAGTTCGGCCATTTGGTCGTCCCACATGTGCAGGTTGCAGGCGAGCGAGTGGCTTAACGTGAGCCAGGGCCGCTTGCTCGTAACTTCGCCCGCGATGTCGTAGTGGATGTCGATGCCGTTGGTTCGTGCTTTCATGGGGGCGCCTCGTTGTGGTTTGCGTTAGGTTACTATAGGGCGCGTGCGCCACTACAGAGGTGTTACGTAAGTATTTGATTTAATTGATAGTTTTGTTAAGGCTGGTAAGGCCATAAAAATCAGGAGGGGCATCGTGAGTGAGTGCAAATGCTGTGGCGGCGCGCTGTTGTGCGCTGTGTTGTTGGCGTGTGGGGCGCCGTTATACGCACAAAATTTTCCGGTGAAGCCGGTGCGTATGATCGCGCCGTTTCCGCCGGGCGGTTCGAGCGATTTGATTGCACGCATTTTGGCGGAAAGAATGTCGGAAGGGCTCTCGCAGACAGTGCTGGTCGATAACCGCCCCGGTGCGGCGAGCAATCTGGGCATGACGGCCGCGGCACGCGTCGCGCCGGATGGTTACACCATGGTGGTTGCGAGCGTGACGACGACCATCAATCGCGCGCTCTACCGTAATCCGGGTTATGACTTGGTCAAGGATTTTGCGCCCATCGGCAAGATCGCGGTTGGCCCGGTGGCGCTGGTGGTGCATCCGTCGGTGCCGGTGACCAATGTGCGCGAGTTGATCAAGCTCGCGCAGGCGCGCCCCGGCGAGCTAAATTACGGCTCCGGCGGCAGTGGTACGCCCGCGCACTTGAGCGGCGAGATGTTTCGCCTGCTGGCCAAGGTGAATATCACGCATGTGCCGTACAAGGGCACCGGGCAGTCGGTCACCGATCTGATCGCGGGGCAGCTTCAACTGGTGTTCGCGAGCATGCCGGTGGCGATCGCGCACATGAAAACCGGCCGCTTGCGCGCGCTCGCCGTCACCGGCGCCGCGCGCACGCCGATGGCGCCCAAGCTGCCGACCATGGCCGAGGCGGGGGTGCCAGGTTACGTGTTCGACTCGTGGTGGGGCATGCTCACCAATGCCGCCGTGCCGGCGCCCATCGTCAACACACTGGCGGGCGAGCTGCGCCGCCTGCTGCAACTGCCGGATGTGAAAGAGCGTTTCACCGATCTGGGTATCGATGTCACGCCCAGCACGCCGGCGGAACTCGCGGCGCTGATCCAGTCGGAAATCGAGCGCATGGCCAAGCTGATTAAGGAGACGGGCATACGCGCGGATTGATCCGCGCGTTGGTAACAGTTGGGCGGATTGATCCGCGCGTTGGTAATGGTTGGGCGGATTGACTAGGGCCTGTTAACACTTGATTCGTGAGCCAGCGTAGCCCGTATGCAGCGCAGCGAAATACGGGACCTGTGTTCCCGCAATACGCCGCGCTCCTTGCGGGCTACGAATCGCCACTTTCTGGATTCGCGAACTTCGGTTTAGCGGCGACCTCAGCCCCCTGCCAGTCAGAAAACGATGCTGACGCTCGAGGGGCATTCTGCGCGTGTGTGTTGCACGAAATCCTCTGCCCAACCGCTATTGAAACGCTACCGAAACGCAGCGTATGCCTCGCGCACTACCGCAACATGATCGTCAAGCTAAAATCCCCGCGTATCAACGCGATGGCATACGATTGCGCGCCGCTTAGCGATTTTTGCAGTTCCGCCGCGCTTTGCACGCGCCGGCGATTGACGGCGTAGATGATGTCGCCGGGCCTGAAGCCTGCTGTCCACGCGGCGCTGGTTTGATCGACTGCGGATACGACCAGGCCGCCGCCTTGCAGGCGTTTGAATAACGGGCTGCCGCGCTGAATTTCGATCACGCGCATGCCCGGCAGTTGCGCGATGGCGGTGCCTTCGCCGCCGGTGGTTTCGGGCGCGGCGATGCGCGCCTTGACGCCGCGTTGGGCGCCGCCGCGAATGACGCGTAGTTCGACCTCTTCGCCGATCGGGGTTAACCCCAGGCGCGCGCGCAGTTCCGCCGCGTTGCGCACCGCGCGGCCGTTCATGGCGATGACGACGTCGCCTTCGCGCAAGCCGGCTTTGTCCGCGGGGGAGCCCGGCTGCACCACCGCCATGATCACGCCGTCTAGCGTTTTCACGCCGAGCTTCTGAGCCAACGCCTGCGTAAGGTCGGCCATCTCGATGCCGAGCCGGCCGCGGCGCACTTCGCCGAATTTGACGATCTGGATCATCACCGCGCGCGCCATGTTGGCGGGCACGGCAAAGCCGATGCCGACGTTGCCGCCGGCGGGGCCGATGATCGCGGTGTTGATGCCGATCAACTCGCCGCGCAGATTGACCAGCGCGCCGCCGGAGTTGCCGGGGTTGATCGAGGCGTCGGTCTGGATGAAATCTTCATAGCCTTCGATGTTAAGCCCGCTTCTGCCCAGCGCGCTGATGATGCCGGAGGTCACCGTTTGCCCGATGCCGAACGGGTTGCCGATGGCGAGCACATAGTCCCCTACTTGCAGGCTGTCGGAGTCGCCGAGTTTTAACGCGGTCAAACCCGCGGCTTCTATTTTAAGCACCGCGATGTCGGTGCCGGGGTCGGTGCCGACCAGTTTGGCGTTAAATTGCCGCCGGTCTTTTAACGTGACGATGGCGCGCTCGGCATCCTTGATCACGTGGTTGTTGGTGAGCACCAAGCCTTGCGCTGCGTCAACGATGACGCCGGAGCCCGCGGCTTGTTCGCGCTGTTGTTGCTCGGGGATGCCAAAAAAGCGCCGGAAAAACGGATCGCGAAACAGCGGGTTGTTTTCCATCGGCGAGCGCGTGACCACCGAGATATTGACCACCGCGGGGGTGACCTCGTTGACCAGCGGCGCCAGCGTGGGCATGCCGCGGATTTCGGCGGCGTGGGTGTGATGTATTAGCGCTGTGACCGCGGTAACTAACCCGAATAGTTGAAGTAAAAAGCGTTTCATCATAAGTATTTGATTTTATTCAAAAAATTGTGCGGCAATGAGATCGGCGCCACCGTCGTCATCCCAGCGCAAGCTGGGATCCAGGTGGTAAATTCGTGGTGCGCAGCACCGCATTCTTGCGCCTTCGGCGTAGTTTACAACCTGGGTTCCAGCTTGCGCTGGAACGACGGTCGCTTGCGGTTACGCGTGCGCCACACACGCGGATGCGCGCGCCTACTTCAAAATCCGCAGCAGATTGTTGAAGTCATCGGTCCACAAACGCAAGCGGGGAATCTCGTTAATCGCGCTCGTGTTGTTTTCGATTACCGGGTGCTCGAGGAACCGTTTGTTCTTGGTGACCAGCACCCAATCGGTGCGCGAAGCGTCACCCTCGCCTTCGTCGTCCGTGATCAACGCGCTGTGCAGCCCGTAGGTGTCGGCGATTTGTTTGACCACCGGCGCGAGTTTCAGAAAGCGGTTGGTGACGTGAAACGCTATCACGCCATCCTCCGCGATGTGTTTGAGGTATATGCCCATTGCTTCGCGCGTGATCAAGTGCACCGGAATCGCATCGCTGGAAAACGCATCGATGGCGAGCACGTGGTAGCGCTGCGGCGCTTCGCGCTCCAGCGTCAGGCGCGCATCGCCAAGCTCGGTGGCGACGGTCACGCCGATGCGCTGCGCGTCGGCGATGTACTTAAAATCCTGCCGCGCGATGTCGATCACCTGCGGATTAATTTCATAAAAGCGGATCACATCGCCGTTGCGCCCGTAAGCGGCCATGGTGCCCGCCCCCAGGCCGACGACGCCCAGGCGCACCGGGCCCGCGCCGTTATGCGCTTGAAAATACTTGATCGCCATGCCGACACCGCTCGATTCGGTGTAATAACTGGTGATGCGATTGCGTTTGTCCTGGTGCAAATACTGCTCGCCGTGCATGATCACGCCGTGCATTAGGCGGCGCATCGCGGTTTCGCTGGTTTCGGGGCCGGAGTCTTTCACGCGCAGCGTGCCGTAAAAATTGCGTGTCATCACATGCGCGTTGTTCGACAGCGAATTGATGTAGTAATAGATGTGAAAGCCGGTGAAGCCCGCGGCCATCAGCAGCGCCATCGGCGCCAGGCGCTGCAGTGTGGTGGGGCCGATGGTGAGCCACGCGGCGATGAGCAGCGTGATCACCAGGCCGATGCCGAACTCGTAATAGGTGTTGAAGAACTTGGGCGCGATAAAGCCGACCACCACGCCGCCCAACGCGCCGCCCAGCGACACCATCAGGTAAAACGTGGTGAGGTAACGCGGATTGGGCTTCATCGCCGCCAGCTCGCCGTGAAAGAACATGCACATCACGAATAGCCCGGCGCTAAACAGCGGCACCGCGACTTTGAATTCCATGATGCCGTCTTCCTCGTGCAAAAACCACGCCAGCGCGCATACCACCACGATCAGCGGGCCGATAAAGTAGGCGCGCTTATACCAGCCGCGGCCCTCGAAACACAGGATGAAGGTGATCAAATAAATCGTCAGCGGCAGCAGCCACAAAAACGGCACCGAGGCGACATCGTGCGTGATGTGATTGGTGACCGCCAGCAGCATGAACGAGCCCATGGCGGAGAGCAGCAGCCACAAAAAATAATGCGCGAAGGCGGGCCGCGGGCCGTCGTTGGCGCTGGGTATCGCCACCGGATTGGCTTGCGCCGCGGTGTGCGTGCGAAGGCTGTAGATGCCCGCGGTGATACACACCAGCACGAAAAACGCGTAACCCGCGCTCCAGCCGAACGACTGCACGCGCGTGGTCACCCACGGCTCGACCGCGAACGGGATACGAAATCAGCGCCAGCAGCGAGGCGAAGTTCGACAACGCGAACAAGCGGTACACCTTATCGGTGAAATGCGCGCGCGCAAACCACGCCTGCACCAGCGGCCCGGTGGTGGAAAGCAAAAAATACGGCAGCCCGATGGTGAACACCAGCAGGCCGAGAATGCGGTAAGTAGGGTCTTCATCGCCCGCGGGCTTCCACGACGCATCGGGTATGATGGGCAGCCAGGCGAGGCTCACAATGAGCAACGTGGCGTGCAAAATGAGTTGCGCGCGCGGCTTCATCCGGCGCGTGGTGAAATCGGTGTAGGCGTAGCCGAAGAGCAGCAAAAACTGGAAAAACACCAGGCACGTGCTCCACACCGCGGCGGAGCCGCCGAACCACGGCAAAATTTGCTTGGCCATGATCGGCTGCACCAGGAACAGCAAAAAGGCGCTGGCGAAAATCGTAAGCGCGTACAGAATTATCATCTTAAATATTTGATTTTAAAGGGAAATTTTTTATAGTGCGGCAAGGCTAACGGTGTAACGCGCAAGGCGCGCCGTGCGCCGACAAGCACCGCGCGGCATTTTACGCCTGGCAGCCTGTAGGGCTTAACCCTGCCGGCTGCAAAATGAGCGGATGCGGTCCATATTTCCCCGGTTTCCTGCGCAAATAGTACGAACTATTCGCTTGAAAACCGTGAAAATCTGTCCTCGCACCTCTCATTTTTCGCTTCGACAAGTTAAGTCCGACAGGCTGCTAGAGGTTGGTCATGACAGAACGATGTTGCTCGTTTAGGCGGTTGATCGCGTTGGTATTTGGCGTGTTCGTGCTGATTCCGGCCGCGGCCGCGCAGTGCCCCGAGCCCGATCCCAGCGCCACGCTTGCGCGGGCATGGCGCGACAAACAGCCATTTAGTGGATTGCCGCCCGCGCTGAGCATTAAAGCTGCCGCGTGCGTGCGCGAGCGTTTGGTGGGCGCGCTGCGGGTAAGCTTGGGGCCGGTGGCGGGCTACAAAGTGGCGTTGAGCAACCCGGCGCTGCAAAAAAAGTTCGGCGCGAGCGGCCCGCTGCGCGGCACGTTGTTAACGCGCATGCTGGTGGTGGAAAGCGCCATGCCGGTGGCAGTGAAATTCGGCGCGCGCCCGGTGGTGGAGGCTGACCTGTTGGTGGAAGTGGGCGATGAATCGATCAACGATGCGCGCACGCCATTGCAAGCGCTGCGCGGTTTGTCGCGCGTGATGCCGTTTATCGAGTTGGCCGATCTGGTGGTGGCCGAGGGTGAGCCGCTCAATGCCGCGGTGATCACCGCGATCAACGCCGGCGCGCGCGGCGGCGTGTTCGGCCAAGGCATTTTGGTGGAACCGACGCAGCGCTTCGCCGATGCGCTGCGCGACATGCGCGTGATCACCACTGACGAAAAGGGCAACGAGTTGGCGAATGCCGACGGCGCGGCGATTTTGGGGCATCCGTTAAACGCAGTGTTGTGGCTGGTGGAAGATATCCGCAACAGCGGCGGGCGGCTGCGCGTGGGCGACAAGCTCTCGCTCGGCGCGTATTCGATGCCGATTGCGCCGTATAGCGAAATGCGGCTCAATGTGCGCTACGTGGGGCTGCCGGGGGAGCCGCAGATTAATGTGCGGTTCAAGTAGCGTAGCGTTATCGTGCACGTCATTAGAACCACCGTTCGCCCTGAGCTTGTCGAAGGGCGATTATTTGTTTTGTGAGACGCTCTTGTGCGTGAGGCGGTAACGGCGTAGCGGTAAAATATTCGCTCGCCTCAATAAGAACACCACCATGCCCAACCCCCCAACCGAAACCTACGACGTCACCGTCGAACGCAACGTGATGATCGCCGCGCGCGACGGCGTCAAACTCGCCACCGATATTTATCGCCCCGCGCGCAACGGCCAGGCGCTCGAGGGCAAATTCCCGGTGATCCTCGAGCGCACGCCCTACGGCAAACACAACGCCTCGCGCTCGGAAGTCGATCGCGGCGAAAGCAAACCTCGCCCGCGTGCCGAAGTCGCGGCGCGCTTCGTGCGTGACGGTTACATCGTGGTGTATCAGGATTGCCGCGGCCGCCACGGCTCCGAGGGCGAATTCGTCAAATATTTGAGCGACGGCGAAGACGGCTACGACACGGTGCAGTGGATCGAACAGCAGCCGTGGTGTAACGGCAAGGTTTGCACCATCGGTTTGTCGTACGCGGCGCACACGCAAGTGGCGCTGGCGTGCCTCGCGCCCAAGTCGCTGGCCGCGATGGTGGTGGATTGCGGCGGCTTTTCCAACGCGTGGCTGTCCGCGATCCGCAGCGGCGGCGCGTTTGAAATGAAGCAGGTGACGTGGGCGTTTAACCAGGCGAAGGAAAGCCCGCTGGCCAAAACCGACGCGCGCGTGCGCGAGGCGTTGGCGGCGGAAGATTTGATCGAGTGGTTTAAACACATGCCGTGGAAAAAAGGCCACTCGCCGGTGACCTGGGCGCCGGAGTACGAGGATTATTTATTCGAGCAATGGACGCACGGCGAGTTTTCCGATTACTGGAAGCAACTGGGCATTTACACCGAAGGCTGGTACGAGCAATACGCTGACGTGCCGCAAATCCACATGTCCAGTTGGTACGACGCGTACGTGCGCACCGCGACCGACAACTACATCGGACTCAAAAAACGCAAACGCGGGCCGGTGCGCCTGATCATGGGGCCGTGGACCCATGGCGACCGCTCGAAGTCGTGGTCGGGCGATGTCGATTTCGGCGCGGCCAGCACCATCGACGGCAATCTCGCGCAAAACTGGATCGATCTGCGCAAGCGCTGGTTCGACCACTGGGTGCGCGGCGTGGCCAACGGCGTCGAAAAAGAACCCACCGTGCGTTTGTTTTTAATGGGCGGCGGCAGCGGGCGCAAGATCGCCTCGGGGCGCATGGATCATGGCGGGTGCTGGATCGTGGGTGACGATTGGCCGCTGCCGGCGCTGCAACCCACACCGTTTTATTTGCACACCGATGGCGCGTTGTCGAAAGAAGCGCCCGCGGCCAACGCCACGCCGATTGCCTACGACTACGACCCTTCCGATCCGGTGCCGACCATTGGCGGGCCGCTCACTTCCGGCAAGCCGGTGTTCGAGGGCGGCGGTTACGATCAACGCGAAGCGCCGCAGTTTTTCGGCTGCAAAAATTTCGGCATGCCGCTCTCGGCGCGGTCGGATGTGAACGTGTTCCAAACGCCGCCGCTCGCCGAAGACTTGGCGATTGCCGGGCCGATCATGGTGAAACTCTTTGTATCGTCGAACTGTATCGATACCGATTTCACCGCCAAACTGATCGATGTCTATCCGCCGAATGAAGATTTTCCGCGCGGCTACGCGTTGAATCTTTGCGACGGCATTTTGCGCTGCCGATATCGCAATTCCTGGGAAAAGCCCGAGATGATGACGCCGGGCGCGGTGTATGAAATCACCATCGAGCCGTTTGCCACCTGCAACGTGTTCAAAGCGGGGCATCGCATACGGCTCGACATCTCGTCGAGCAATTTCCCGCGCTACGACATCAACTGGAATACCGGCGAGCCCGAAGGCCTCGCGCGCACGCGGCGGATGGCGACCAACACGGTGTATGTGGATCGCGCGCGGGCTTCGCATGTGGTGCTACCGGTGTTGCCGATCACGGCGATTCGGTTTTTGCCGAAGCTCAACGGGCTATAATCGCGCTTCGTTATTAAGCGACTGCCCTCCCTCGCCCCTCTCCCGCTTGCGGGAGAGGGGGTGGGGGAGAGGGAAAGCCGCATGCATCAAAACAAGAGATATTTCGGAGCAAACGCATGGTTCCCGACACCGCATCACAATCCGCGTCGCGCAACCTCGGCACGGACGCCAAACCCCTCACCATCAAACGCGTGGACGCGATCCCCATCGCGATTCCGCTGGTGAAGCCCGTCAATATGGCCGGCGTGCGTATCGAAGTCTCGTATGACCTGCTGGTGCGCGTCGAAGCCGCCAATGGCCTGGTGGGCTGGGGCGAGGCCTCGGTCGCGCCGACCATGACCGGCGACACGCTGCCTGGCATGGTGGCGGCGGTTAACGGAACGCTAGCGCCCCTGGTCACCGGCAAGGATGCGTTAAGGCGCGCCGAGCTCGCGCACCTCGCCACGCACGCGATGGTGCACAACGGCGGCGCCAAATGCGCGCTGGACGCGGCGATTGCCGATCTTGCCGGGCGGCATTTGAACGTATCGCTGTCCGACCTGTACGGCGGCGCGCTGCGCGATTCATTGACGGCCATGTATTTGCTCGGCAACCCGAAAATCGAGGATGACATCGCCGAGACGCACAAAAAAATCAAAGAGGGCTACAAGTTTTTCAAACTCAAGGTCGGCATCAAAAACGCCTTCGATGAAGCCGACGCCGCGCTGCAAATCAGAAAGGCGGTGGGCCGCGAGGTGGTGTTGTGCGCGGATGCCAACATGGGCATGGATTTTCGTAATGCACGCATTTTTGTCGAGCGCTCGCGTGAAGCCGATTTGCTGTTCCTCGAACAGCCGCTGCGCGAAGACGATTACGACGGCATGGCGGAACTCGCGCGGGTGTCGCCGATCCCGTTAAACGGCGATGAATCGCTGGCGAACGTGGCGATCATCATCCAAATGGCGCGCGCGGGCTCGATCAAGGGCGCGAATCTTAAAACCATCAAACTCGGCGGTGTATCGGCCACGGTGCATGCGATGTCGGTGTGCGCTGCGCTGGGGCTTAACATCAATCTCGCGTGCAAAGTGGCGGAGACCAGCGTGGGCGCGGCGACGATTACGCACCTGGGCTGCGTCGCGCCCAACGTCAATTGGGGCGTGTCGATCACCAATCACTATCTTGTCGATGACATTGTGAAACAGCCGATGCGCATCGTCGATGGCATGATTGCGCGGCCGACGGGTGCGGGCAGTGGGGTTGAGGTGGATGAGGCGCAGGTGGCGCGGTATCGAGTGAAGTAACACCAATCTGCGTTCTTCCTTCGACAAGCTCAGGGCGAACGGAAGTAATATAACTATATGATTTTATTAAATATTTTATGATAGACCTCTACACTTGGCCCACCCCCAACGGACGCAAAGTCAACATCATGCTGGAAGAAACCGGCTTGCCCTATACCGTGCATGCGGTGAACACGCAGGTGGGCGATCAGTTGCAGCCGGAGTTTTTGAAGATCAATCCCAACGGCAAGATCCCGGCGATCGTGGATCGCAACGGGCCGGGCGACAAGCCGTTTGCATTGTTCGAGTCGGGCGCGATTTTGATTTATCTCGCGGAAAAATCCGGCAAGTTTTTGCCGTACGAACCATCGGCGAAATACACCACGCTGCAATGGCTGATGTTCCAGATGAGCGCGGTGGGGCCGATGTTCGGCCAAGCAGGGCACTTTCGCAACGCCGCCAAGGAAAAAAGTCCCTACGCGATCGAGCGCTTTACCAACGAAGTGAATCGCTTGCACAAGGTGTTGAACCAGCGCCTTGCGCAAAGCGAGTATCTGGTGGGCGAGCGTTACACCATTGCCGACATCGCCACCTGGCCGTGGGTCGCCAACCCGGAGCGGCGCGGCGTCGATATGGCGTTGTATCCGCATATGCAGCGCTGGTACGAAGGCATACTCGCGCGGCCCGCGGTGCAGCGCGGCATGGCGCTGCTGGCCGAGGCGCGTAAATAGGGATTAGCCGAATGGCTCAATCCAGAAGAGGCGGCAGCGCCGCTGACGACGCCGGCAAGCTGATGTTGCGCGTGACACTGGCGCTGCTGATGCTGTTTCACGGCTACGCCAAAATCCGCAACGGGGTTAGCGGCATCGAAGGCATGCTCACCGGCGCGGGCTTGCCGGCGTGGCTGGCCTATGGCGTTTACATCGGCGAGGTGCTGGCGCCGTTGTTGTTGCTGTTGGGCTGGTATGCGCGCGTGGGCGGCGTGATCATCGCGATCAACATGGTGTTCGCCGTTGCGCTCGCGCATTCCAAACAATTTCTCGATCTCACTAAAACCGGCGGCTGGGCGCTCGAACTGCAAGCGTTTTTTCTGATATGCGGACTGGTGGTCGCGCTGATCGGGCCGGGGCGTTATGCTGTGAATAACCGCTGAACCTTCCATCATCAGGAGACCGTCATGGCCGATCAAATCCAGTACAAAGTCGTCGAAGGCTGGGAACAACTGCCCAAGGGTTTTGCGCATCGCGACGTGGCGGGTGTCGCGTGCGATCAGGAAGACCGCGTGTATTTGATGTGCCGCGGCGAAGCGCCGGTGATCATTTACGACCGCCAGGGCAACTACAAAGGCACCTGGGGCAAGGGCGAGTTTACGATGCGCACGCATGGCATTTACGTCGCGCCCAACGGCACCATCTTCGCCACCGACGACGGCAACCACACCGTGCGCCAGTTCACGCCCGAAGGCAAACTGCTGATGACCATGGGCACGCTGAATACGCCGTCGGACACCGGCTACGACGGCAAAACCACCGGCTCGATCAAGCGTGGCGGCCCGCCGTTTAATCGCCCGACCAACGTCGCGATCGGCGCGAAAGGCCAAATTTACATCACTGACGGTTACGGCAACGCGCGCGTGCATATTTTTTCGCCGACGGGGCAACTGGTGCGCTCGTGGGGCGAGCCCGGCAATGGCCCAGGGCAATTCCGTTTGCCGCACGGCATCGCGTGTTCGGCCGACGGCCGCGTGTGGGTGTGCGACCGCGAAATCGACCGCATCCAAATTTTCAGCCCCGATGGCGAATTTTTAGAGCAGTGGACCGACACCCAACGCCCGACGCATTTGACCTTCGATGCCCAAGGCAATGTCTATGTGACCGAACTCGCGTGGCACGAGGGAGACTACTCGTTCAGCCTCGGTGCGCCCGTTACCAAGATGCGCCACGCGCGCTTTTCGATTTTCGACCCGAAGGGCAAGCTGCTTGCGCGCTGGGGCACGCCGGTTTGCACCGCGCCAGGGAGTTTTGCCGCGCCGCATGGCCTGGCGCTGGATTCCAAGAACGACATTTACGTGAGCGAAGTGACGTGGACGTTCGCGGTAAGCCGCGGCCGCGCGCCGGAGGATTGCCACACGTTTCAGAAGTTTGCGTTGCAGGTTTAGTGGCAACGCTGAGCGCAGTTGTTCCCTCTTCCCCGCCTCTCTCCCGCAAGGGGGCGAGGGGAGAATACGGCGTGCGTCGTGGCAAGGCCCCCCTCTCCCGCGAGCGGGAGAGGGGTAGGGGAGAGCTAACGCGCGTTCGAAGTCAAAAGAGCTTTTGTGACTTTCCCGATACGCTTCCTCTACCTGCTGACCTTGTTGTTAAGTGCCGCACTCCTCCAAGGCTGCGGCACCCCCAACGCGACGGTGAAAGACAAATCCGGCCGCGACCTCATGCTGCTGGGCCACGACCCGGTGGCCTATCACACCATGGGCAAACCCATGCGCGGTTTTCCAGAGATGGCCGAAACGTTTGAGGGCAAGACCTACTACTTCTTAAACGAAAAACACCGCGCGATGTTCCGCGAAGCGCCGGCGAAATACGAGCCGCAGTACGGCGGCTTTTGCTCCAACGGCGCGCCGTATGCGTTAAAGCTCGGCTCCGACCCGACGGAGTTTGAAATCGTCGATGGGCGCTTGTTCATCTTCGGCGACATTCTCGGCCGCGAGTTGTGGAAGCTCGATTACCGCGACAACATCAAAGCCGCCGACGAACATTGGCCGCGCATCAAGGATGCCGGCTGGCGCGGGCAAACTTTGTATGGCTGGATTTTTCGGGTGGGGCGGTACCAAACCGGCGTGGGTTTGCGCGAGCGTTGGGCGAAAAAATATTCCGACAAGCCTTTGGGCTACGACACGGGTGGACGCTGGCGCAACATCGTCACCAAATATCCCGGCTGGCGCGCGCGCGAGGGTTGGAGCCAACCGGCGTTGGGCATCTCCGGCGAGGACGGGCCGCCGCCGGGAACGGCGCCGCAGGGGTATGTGGCGCCTTGGCCGCGGCCGCCGCGGGATTGATTGCTTCGAGCGGTGCTCGGTAAAACGAAAAAATATCGCTGTCGTTCCCGCGAAGGCGGGAACCCATGGGGTGTCTCAAGTGCTGCTGCGTTATGGGTTCCCGCCTTCGCGGGAACGACAGAGAGATGTATCCGTTGCTGGCGTTCTACGTTAGTAATGCGATTCAAACGCAATCGCATCCATCCGCCCCAGTTCATGCATATCGATCACCGACTCCCCGCTGTCGCGATTCACCGTGAACTGCATGCGGCGATGTCCCGCGTTGGTGGCGCGGATCGATAGCAGCTCCAGGCCATTCGGCCCGATTTTCCATTCGTGCGAACCGGCAAGCCCCGCCGGCGCGTAAAGCGAATCGCCGGCGGAAACTTTGTATTGTTTGCCGTGCAAATCGAACACGGTGGCGCTGCCTTTTAGCACGTAATAGAAAACCTCGATCGGGTGCCAGTGCAAATGCTCGTGGATGTCGGGCTTGAACTGCGCCACCCCGACGCGGATGCGTTCGCTCGGAAACTGCTTGGTGCCGCACAGCGGGCGCACGGTTTGGTGCTTGATGATGCCCGGTGTGTCTTTCACCTTGTTGCGGTTGACGATGCGCATGGTAGGTTTGATTTTTTTGATGTCTTTGTGCATGGCTTTTCTCCAGTGATGAATCCGTTTAATTCGCTTTGAGCCCAAGTTCCTTCACGATTTTGCCCCACTTATCGACTTCCCCGCGCAGAAACGCGGCGAAGTCTTCGGGCTGATCGCCCACGGTGGTGAACGACACCTCGCTCAAACGCCGGGCCACATCGGGCAAGACCAGCGTTTTTTTCACGGCGGCGTTGATGCTCATGATCACCTCGCGCGGCGTTTTCGCCGGCACCACTAGGCCGTACCAAAAACCGGTTTCGTAAGTGGGATAACCTTGCTCGGCCACCTTGGCCAACCCTGGCATGCTCGACACGCGCGCAAGACTGCTGACGCCGATTGCCCGCAAGCGGCCCGATTCGACATGCGCTTTGGCCACAGGCAGCGGCGCGAAATAAACCGGCGTTTCACCCGTCATCACCGCGGTGATCGCTTCGCCGCCGCCGCGGTACGGTACGTGCTGCAGGTTCACGCCCGCGATTTTCTTGAAGAGTTCACCCGCCATGAACGTCGGCGCGCCGGTGCCGGCAGACGCGAAACGCAGTTCGCCCGGCCGTGCTTTGGCGAGTTTCACCAGTTCGGGAATGTTTTTCGCCGGCAGCGACGGGTGTACCACCACCATCGCGGGTGAACTGCCGGTGCGCATGATCGGCAAAAAATCGCGGAATATGTCGTATTGCAAATTGGTGTAGAGCGTGGCGTTGACCGCCAATGTTTGCGGTATTTGATAAATGGTGTAGCCGTCGGGCGCAGATTTCGCCGCGACCAGCGCGCCGATATTGCTCGCCGCGCCGGCGCGATTTTCGATGATCACACGCTGGCCGATGACCTCGCTCCAGCCATTGGCGATGATGCGCGCGATGGTGTCGGCGAGCCCGCCGGGAGAGTCGGATACCAGCAGGCGCGGCGGCTTTGTCGGATACGATTGTGCCAGCGCGGACACGGGCAATACGCTGCAAGCTAGGGCGATGACCAGTGTTCGACGCATGTTGGGCCTCCGTGGTTGTGAAAGTCGCCACACGAATGGTAGCAACTTTTGCCATGGTGCAAACTTTGTTCTACGATGCGTTATCGACATCCCTTGGAGGCCCAGCATGAGCACCGTCCTCGAACCCAACAGCACACTCACCCGCGCGCAGCACGCGCAAGGCATGGCGGCGTATCAAGCGGCCGGTTTGAACCTCGCCAACGAGATCAACAGCCGCGGCCCCGCGCGTTTCGATGCCAGCGGCAAACTGCATCAAGACATCCTTGATGCGTACTGGAAGCACGGCTACTACATTTTCGAAAATGTGGTGTCGCCGGAAGAAGTGGAAGAACTGCGCCGCGACGCCGCCAACATGCTAGAGCGCGCGCCGGTGGCGCCGGGTGCCGAAGTCGATGCCAAAGGCCGGCCCGCGATCGGCAAGGATGGCTTGCGCGAGACCTTCACCATCATCAAACCGCTGTCCGACCCATCCGGCGGCAGCGGCATTTTCGGCGGCCGTCATCCGAGCAAAATGGCGGAGCCCACACCCGACTCGGACGCGCCGGCGTATGTGGTGTATCGCATGCGGCGCATGTGCATGCACATGCCGGCGGGATTACGCGTGTATGGCCATCCGACGCTGTTAGGCATCGCCGCGTCGGTGAATGGCGAGGACTTTGTGCCGTTTAACGACGTGATCTTTGTCAAGCAGCCGGGGCTCGGCGGCTCGGTATCGTGGCATCAGGATGGTGTTACGCACTGGAATTCGCCGGCGTGGGACGAAGGCACGCACGGCTTTAATTACCAGGTGCAAATCTATCCGACCACGGTGGGCAACGCGCTGTGGGTGATACCCGGCACGCACAAAAAAGGTAAGGCCGACATCAAGGGTATGGTGCAAGCCAACGACGGCAGCGAACAACTGCCGGGCGCGCTGCCGCTGATTTGCAAGCCGGGTGACGTCACCATCGTCAATCGCCAAACGCTGCACGGCTCGTTCGCCAACACCTCGCCCGATTTGCGTATTTCGATCACCTTTGGTTTCCATCGCCGCCGTTCGGTGCTGGGCTCGCACACCGCGTTGAGCGTGCGCGAGGAAGGCGTGCACTACGACGAAGCGCGCATCGAGCGGCGCGCGCAAGTGATCCAAGTCGCGATCGATGCGCGCCGGCAACATTTTCCGAATGAAAAGCCGTTCAACTACAAACCGTTCGCGGGGCGCGAAGGCGAGTTTCGCTTCAACGATGCGACCTTCGAGCGCGTGATTCGCGATTACAACAAGTTCGATCTCGCGATTTAGGTTATCCTGCGGCCTCGTTTTTTTGAGGCGCTGGATAACTATGAAAAAATATTCAATTAAATCAAATGCTTATGTAATATCGCCGATTGCAGCACTGATTGTGGCACTGAGCGCGATCGGCAGCGCGCAGGCGCAGCAATACCCGGCGCGGCCGGTGCGCACCTTGGTGCCGCTTGCCGCGGGCGGCGGCATGGACACGGTGACGCGTGGGTTGTCGCTGAAATTATCCGACGCGTTCAGCCAAAGTTTTGTGGTGGACAATCGCCCCGGCGCGGGCAGTCAAATAGCGCTGGAGATCATGGCCAATGCCGCGCCCGACGGCCATACGCTGATGATGTTGAGCGCCACCACGGTGGTGCACCCGCTGCTCTACAAATCACGCTTTGACATCGTGCGCGATTTTGCGCCGATCGCGCAAGTGACTTCGCAAGGTTATGTGCTGGTGGTGCACCCGTCGATTCCGGCGAAATCGGTGGCCGAGTTCGTGCAACATCTCAAGGCGAACCCGGACAAGGTGAATTTCAGTTCGTCGGGCATTGGCAGCCTCATACACATGAGCGGCGAGTTATTCAAAATCGCCACGGGTACGCAGATGACCCATGTGCCGTACAAAGGCATGGGCGCGGCGTACACTGATCTTATCGGCGGGCAGGTGCAATCGTCGTTCCCGACGATCATTTCGTCGATCGCGCATATCAACAGCGGGCGGCTGCGCCCGCTTGCGGTGACGCCGGCCAAACGCGTGCCCGCGCTTCCCAATACACCGACGTTTGCTGAAGCGGGCGTCAAGGGCGTGGTGGTGGTCAATTGGTACGGCTTGATCGCGCCCGCCAAAACGCCTGCCGCGATCGTCAATCGCCTGGCGAGCGAAGCCACCAAAGCCATGCTCGCGCCCGACATGGCGAAGAGCTTGCTGGCCGAAGGCTCGGAACCCGTGCGCAGTTCACCCGCCGAGTTTGCGGCGCATATCAAAGCCGAGAGCGAGCTGTGGACGCGGGTGGTTAAGACGGCGGGGATTAAGGGTCTTTGAAGGCGTGAGGCGTGAGGCGTGAGGGGGGGTGTTGAGTTAACAGGAAGCGTTGGTCACTCAACACTCAACACTCAACACTCGGCGCGCAAGCGCCGCTACGCCGCCACCGTCAACCCCACCACATTGTTTTTCTTGATTGTCGCCGCCACCAAGCCCGATGCTTTGATTTCCGCAATGAATTCGAGCAGATAGGCGAAGCCATTGGGCCGATTTTTCGGCGTGCCCGCGGCTTGCTGCACGGCGGTGAAGTTGCCGTTAATAATGCGCGAGCCGGGGTAGTTGGCCTGGCTCGTAATCAGGCCGGGGCGCAAGCCCGCGAGCGCATCCATTTTTTGATCGCGAAACGCGGCGAACGTGGCATCTGCGCCTTTGAAACGCACCAGCTCGGCGTTTTTGATATTGCGGGTGAGCCACAGCTCGTACGCGCTGCGTTCCGGCACGGCGATGCGTAAACCTTTGGCATCGACCTGCGCGGGCGTTTGCAGATTCGAGCCCGGCGGCACGAGATAAGTGGCTTCGATTTCGACATACGCCGGCGTGAAATCGATTGCGTTGGCGCGCTGCGCCTCGGCGCCGATAAACGCCACGTCCCATTTGTTTTTGCCGGCGTCGTCGGCAATCAGACCGGGGCTGGCGTAGGGCACAAGTTCGATTGCCACGCTTAAGCGATGGGCGAGTTCGCGGCCCAAGTCGGCTGCGACACCGATCGGCGCGCCGGCGGCGTCTTTGGCGGTGAGCAGGAAGTTACTCATGTTAAGCGCCGCGCGCAGTTTGCCGGTGGAGGCGAGTTCGGTGATGGCGGATTTGGAGGGTGGGTTCATGACTACGGCCCTTATGAGAAATTGAGTGGTAGTGCCTTCGTATCAACACCATCGTGTCGTTCCCGCGCAGGAGGCTGTTACGAAACTCATTTTGAAGTTTGATTTTGGGGTCGTCAGACCATTGCCGAGGTGCCAATCGTCGATCCTGGCGCGATCTGAGAGGTCGAAATTTTTGAGTACCCCAACTTTTCTGAGTTTCGTAACAGCCTCGCAGGCGGGAACCCATAACTCCGTCGCCACAAGAGACGCCCTATGGGTTCCCGCCTGCGCGGGAACGACACAGCTGGTTTGGCGAGCTTAATTGTTATACGCGGTTGCTTTGTGCGCTAACGCTTACCCAACAACTGCGCCACCTTAGTCGCATCATCCACCTTATCCAACCCCAACATCGCATCGCGCAATTGCTCGACCTGTGCCTTGGGCAGCGCCTTCACTGCAAGCTTTTCAAACTTCTCGACAATATCAGACTCGCTGGCAAATTTGTATTCGCTGCCGCGCGCGGATTCCACCGTGCGTTCCATGCGCGTGCCGTCGTTTAATTCCACTTGCACGCGCACCTTGTGGCGCATTTTGGCGCCCAACCGGGTGATGGCGTCGTCGTGGTGCACGTGCACGATTTCCGAGAGCTTCATGCGCGCGGGATCGGCGACCATGGCGTCGGTGAACTGATCGACAAAGCAATCGCCATCCAGCAGCCAGGTCGCGATGCAATACGGCAGGTTCATCTGCGCGGAGGCGAGACCCTGCGGCTGGTATTTCCAGCCGACGTGATCCATGGTGACTTGCGAGCCGTGGACATCGATGCGTTTTACGTCTTTCGCGCTGAAGGGTTTTTCGGCTTGCATGTCGCGGATGGCATCGAGCGTGGTGTGGTTGCTGCCCACGCACGAATAAAATTTCAGCGCTACCCCCATGGTTTGCCACACGCTGCCAAGGCCCGCGGTGAGTTCCTTCAAATCGTAACGGTCGTGCGAGCGCGAGAAGGTGGAGCAAAAACCGCCGTATTCGCTCTCCAGCACGTTGACGATGCCGGTGAAGCCGCTCTCGGCAATGAGCGCACCGTACAACCCGGACTGCGAGGCGCGGCCGGCGTGCATGCGTTTGACCATCGCGCCGTATTGCGCCGCCATCAAGCCCGCCGATTGCGTGCCGGCGATGCCGAGCGCGTGCACGGTTTTATCGGCATCGAGGTTTAACGCGCGCGCGGCGCCCGCCGCCGAGGAGAACACGCCGAGTGTGGCGCCCGAATGCCAGCCCTGCGCGATGTGATCGGGCCGCATGCACAAGCCCACGCGCGGGCCGATTTCGTAGCCCGCGACCGCGGCGGTGATGAATGCCTTGCCGCTCATGCCCGGCCGCATTTCGGTGATCGAAATGAGCGAGGGCAGCACCACCGCGCCCACGTGCAACACGCCCGCGCGATGCACGTCGTCCAACTCAAAGCCTTGCACTTGCGTGCCGTTGATCAATGCCGCGTGCGGCGCCGAGAGTTTAAGATTCGTGCCCCACACGTTGCACGCGCGCGAGGTATCCACGCGCGTTAACGTGGTTTGCAGCATCTTGCTCCATTCGAGATCGGCGCCGTAAAGCGCGCAGCCCAGCGAATCGAGCATCAGCAATTTGATGCGCGTCTTGACTTCGTTGGGAATCGCGTCGTACGTGAGGCCCGCTACAAATTGCGCAATGCCGCGCGTGTAGGGGTTGTCCTGGGAGGCTTCGTGGCTCAATAGAGGCTCCAAAAAATATCAATTAAAACAAATACATACGTTACATTCCTGAAATCGGCCCCGAGCGCAGCAAGGCGCAAGCGGCAGGTGGCGCACCGCTTGTGGCGAGTGCCGGTGCTGGCCTTTGCGGTGTCTGGTAGCGGGCCGTTTTTCACGCCGTGCCCGTGCACCGCGAGGACGGCACACAACGCGGCGTTACCTTTGCCGATGGCGGGAACAGCATAATCGCAACATCTACGTACATGGCGGAAATGAAGAACGGTGGTTGCGCAAGCGGCGAGTAGCCGCATGTTATCAGCCGAGGCATACACCCTCAACCGCGGTTTGTTTTTCGCGCACGCTTGTTCCACAATCGGAGCATCACCAACGCGTGGGAGATTCACATGCATCCGAGCGTGCGTTGTATTGCCGCGGTGCTTGGCGTTTTGCCGCTAACCGCCGCCGCCCAAACCTACCCCAGCAAACCCTTGCGCATCGTTATCGGTTTCCCGCCTGCCGGGCCGATCGACATCGTGGCGCGCATGGTGTCGCCGAAGCTCGCCGAGGCGATGGGCCAATCGGTGATCATCGAAAACCGTGGCGGCGCGGGCGGCACCATCGGTGTCGATCATGTGGCCAAAGCCGCGCCCGACGGCTATACCATGGTGCTCTCCAGCACGTCGCTTGCAATTTATCCGCATGTGTATCTGAAGTTGCCGTTTGATGCGTTTCGCGATCTGGCGCCAGTTTCGATCCTCACCACCACGCCGGAATTATTGACGGTGCACCCCTCGCTGCCGGTGAAAAGCGTGAAGGCGTTGATCGCGCTCGCCAAGGCGCGGCCGGGGCAACTCAACGCAGCCTCCACCGGCAACGGCGGTTTGCCGCACCTGGTGATCGAGCTGTTTAAATCGGAAACCGCCACCCATATCGTGCACGTGCCCTACGGCGGCGCCGCCCCTGCGGTGACCAGCACCCTGGGCGGCCACGCGCAAATGCTGATCGCCGATTTGCCGGTGCTGCTGCCGCATGTGCAAAGCGGCAAGCTGCGCGCCCTGGCGACCACCGTTGCGCAGCGCTCGCCGCTGCTGCCCGATGTGCCCTCGGCGCCCGAAGCGGGCATGCCCAAGGTCGAAGCGATGAACTGGTACGGCCTTTTCCTGCCCGGCAAAACAGCGCGCGACATCATCGACAAACTGAACACCGGCATCCACAAAGCGCTTGCCGACAAGGAGCTGCGCGAGCGTCTTAGCGCGCGTGGCGCCGACCCCACGCCGGGCACGCCCGAGCAAATTGCGGCGCAATTAAAGGCGGATCACGCCAAGTGGGGCGCGGTGGTGAAGGCGGCAGGGGTGAAACTCGATTGATCGTTTCAAGGTACAACCGCTCGCACCGCGCCGGGCTACGTCTGGCATGAGCATCTCGAAGGGGCGGCCCCGCTTAAGGTTGGCAACCGTCATCCCTTAACCAGCGCGGATGCCGGCGGCAGGGTAGCCCCCCGTATCGCGTTGATGATCTGCGCCGCCTCATCCATGGTTTGCAGCGTGCCGGTATCGACCGGAATCGCTTGTGCGCGCTCACGCCGATAACGCCGTTCGGCGTCACCGGGGATTTCAATCGGCGTGTTCGGATCGGTGCGTGTCGCCGACTGCACATACTCGATAAACCCTTGTGCTTCGTGCTCGAAATGTTCGCCCGCGCCAAAGCGGGCGGGGTCGAACACAATGGCCAGCGTGTTGTTGTATGCGCCGGGCACTCGCAGCCGGTGCGGCATCGGCGTTGCGCCGCCAAACAGCGCGCTGCCGAGCAAATCGCACACCATCGCCAGCGCGTAACCCTTGTGGCCCGCGGCGGTGAGTAGCGCGCCCAGCGGCGGTTCGTACATCACTGCCGGATTGTTGGTGGCGATACCCTCGTGGTCGATCAGCGTGCCCGCGGGCGCCGGCCCCTTGCGGTTATACGCCACGCGGATTTTGCCCACCGCCACCGCGCTGGTGGCGAAATCGAGCAGGATCGGCGGGCCACTCTTGCGCGGCAGCCCCACCGTCAACGGGTTGGTGCCGAAGCGGCTTTGCCGCCCGCCGTGCGGCGCGACAATCGCGCGGCTCACCACGTTGGTGAAATGAATCGAGGCCAAGTTCGCGGCAATCGCCATCTCCGCCCAATGGCCCACGCGACCGATGTGATGTGTGTTCTTAAGACCCACGATCACCACGCCGTTCTTGCGCGCGCGCTCAATGGCGAGATTCATCGTTTGATACATCATCGACTGGCCGATGCCGCGATTGCCGTCGACGACCAGCAGCGTGTCGCTGTCGGTGACGATGGAAATTTTTTGATTCAACTGCAGCTCGTTCGCGTGCAGCGAGCGCGTGTACGGCAACACCATGCCCACGCCGTGCGAATCGTGGCCGGCGAGATTGGCGCCGATTAAGTGGTCGGCGGTGAGTTGCGCTTCTTCATCGCTGCTGCCGGCGGTGCGGAAGAGGTTTTGCACCCAGTCGCGGGTTTGCTGGGTAGGGAGCGAAACGTCGGCGTGCATGGAATACCTTTCATGGAATTTGTATAAATATTTGATTTAATTGAATATTTTAATTCAGAAAGTTGCTTTGAGCTTGTTGCTAATTATTTTGACATCAAGACATCAAATCATATATGCTTTGATGCATGAGAACAACCTTGAGCCTCGATAAAGATGTAGCCGCTGCGTTGGAGAAAGTATGCCGCACGCGCAAGGCGAGCATGAAATCCGTCGTCAATGAAGCGCTGCGGCAGGGCCTCACGCGCATGGCCGATCGCCGCCCCGTGCCGCGCGAGCGTTTCCAAACCCGCGTGCTGCCCGTGGGGCGCTCGCTACTCGGTAACCTCGACAACGTTGCAGAAGTGCTTGCCGTCGCGGAAGGCGAGCGCTTCAAGTGATATTGATCGACGCGAACCTCCTCATTTACGCTAGCGTCGACGTTTTACCCCAACACGCACGCGCACGCGCCTGGCTCGATGACAAGTTAAACGGTGCGGCGCCGGTGGGGCTGCCTTGGGCGAGCCTATTGTCGTTTTTGCGCATCATCACCAACCCGCGCGTGTTCGATAGGCCCGTCACCATGGCCGATGCTTGGGCGCAGGTTCAGGCGTGGCTCGACTGTGAGCCGGTGTGGACACCGCAGCCGGAAGAACGGCATCGCGAAATTTTGGGTGCGTTACTGGAGGCGCCGGGTGTGCATGCAAATTTGGTACCCGATGCGCATCTTGCGGCGATTGCCATTGAGCACGGGTTGATACTGTGTTCGGCTGATGGGGATTTTGCGCGGTTTTCCGGGTTGCGGTGGGAGAATCCGTTGGCGGCCAAGTAACTTGCGCGGTTTCGCGAGAACCGCGAGGGACGGCAGCGAGCGTAGCCCGGGTAAAACGAAGTGTAACCCGGGGTTCATTGCCCCGGATCCGCTACGTTCCTTCCTGGCGGGCGTTGATATTCACCGTGAAGGAAACGCCGCCGCCGGCAACAGCAATCGATTTGTCCCGCCAGGCAAATCCAGAAATCCAAAGTGCCGATAGAACGCAATTGCGGCGTCGTCCTTCGCATCGACAATTATGCCTGCTACCGCCAGCACGGCGCCCGCCAGGGCCACTTTCTGGCAAGCGTCTGCGAGGCGTATGGAGCCCAAGCCCTTACCTTTAAAGTCCGTTTCGACCGCGAGGCGTCCGATGAGCGCCACGGGGATGGGGTAACGCGGCAACTTTTTCGTCAGGGCTTCCGGCGGGGCGGTGCAACTGACGCTGCCCGCACTCAGTGTGAAAAATCCCGCGAGGCGGCGTGGGGCGTCTGTCGGCGTGGCGATAAACACGCGCGCGACGTTGCGACGAATGTCTTGTGATGCATAGCGGCGAATATAGTCGTCGAGCGGCGCTTGCCCGCAGCGAAAAACCGCCGTATCGGCCTCGCGATCGAGGGCGCGTATTCTGAACAGGTTCAGCGCGCAACCTGCGCCGCGTGGCGTTTAAAGGCTTTTTTTAGCGCGGCGTTGGGCTTCACGGGTTTGTCGAGTGCCGCGAGAAACGCGCGAAAGTCGTCCGGCTTCAGGGTGATATTTTCGTTTTCTTGCACGACTTTTTCGGCGGAGGCTAGCGCGTGCGTGAGTACAAACTCCGACACGCTCACCTGCGAATAGGTCGCTGCCTTATCGAGTAATTTTCGCGCGCGGCTGTTGCAGCGAATGTTGAGCCGGCTTTCCTTGGTGGCAGTCGTGTCCATGGGCGGGTTATTCATTACAGGCGGCATTGTACGCCAATTGTGAGTACATTTTAAGCGTCGCGCGCCTTACAACTTCATCAACCGCGCCGCATTCCCAAACAATATCTTCTGCAAATCCGCAGCCGGCAAATTAAGCGACTCCACCAGCGCGTTTGGATGTTCCACATCCATCCGCGCGTAGTTGTCGGTGCCGATGACGATGCGGTCGGCGCCGATCAAGTCGATCATAAAGCGCAGCGTCTCTGGGTAGTAAGCAAGCGAGTCGTAGTGGAAGCGACGGATGTAATCGCGGATCGAGCCTTTCAACTTTGAGGCGACTTCAACCGCGCCTTTTTTGATGCTGTGTTCCACGCGCCCGGCGATGTACGGAAAGCAGCCGCCGGCGTGCGGCAGCACGATGTCGAGCTTGGGGTATTTGTCCAGATACCCGCTGTAGATGAATTTCACCGCGGTGGTGGCGGTTTCGAACGGGAAACCCAGCGTGTTGTATATGAAGTTGTGGCCGCCGAGCCGCTCCGGGCCGCCATAGTGATTGGGCTCGCCGTCGAGCGGGTGAAACAGCAGCGGGTAGCCGAGTTCCTCGCAGCGCGCGACCAGGGGCTCGTATTGCGGCGTGAACAAGTAGTCGATGCCTTCGACCGAGTTGGGCAAGTGCATGGCGCGGATGCCGGGTTTGCCGGCCATGCGATCCATTTCGCGCAGCGCCGCTTTGGGGTCGCGCATGGGGATCGCCACCGCGGCGACAAAACGATCAGGGTAGGCTTGATGCGCCTGCACCGCGGCATCGTTGACCAGGCGCGCGAGTTTGTCGGCGGCGTCGGGCGAGGCCCATTGCCAGGGCATGCCGCCGGAGAGTGACAGCACGTGCGTCTTCACGTTGCGCGAGTCCATCCATTCCACGCGCGCGGCGAGATCGTAGCTTAGCGGGTGCGGCGCGCCGCTGGTGATCTTGCCGCCTTGTTGCGTCGCGTACTCAATGTAGGGCATGGGCGACCAGTGGGCGTGGGCGTCGATGGAGCCGGTGCGCTTCATGTTGTCTTGAGCCATGTGTTTCCTCGTGTCGTCAATGTTCACGGGCCACTCCCGCGCAGGCGGGAATCGATAGGGCGTTGCCGGTGGCGCCTGTGTCATGGGTTCGCGCCTGCGCGGGAACGACAGTGATAGCTTTCAGTGGCCGCAAGTTTTTAAAATATTAAATAAAATCAGATATTTACGATATCACGCTGAAATCGCATAACGCAGCGGTTCGCCGGCAAAATGCGCTCGCACATCGTGCAGTAATTTCTCCATGCGGCCATCGCGAACCTCGCGCGTGGAGGTGCCCATGTGCGGCGCGAGCACCACGTTGTCCAGGGTGAGCAGCGCTTGCGGCACGTGCGGTTCATTGGCGAACACATCGAGCGCGGCGCCGGCGATTTTTTTATTAACGAGTGCGTCGATCAAAGCGGGCTCATCCACTATCGCGCCGCGCGCGACGTTGATCAAATAGCCGTCGCTGCCGAGCGCCGTGATCACGCGTGCGTTGATGAGATTGCAGGTTTCCGGCGTGAGCGCGCAGGTGACGACCAGACAAGCGCTTTCACGCGCCAGTTGTTCGAGGTTATCGAAATAGCGATACGGCAAATCATCTTTACGCCGGGGCCCGCAATAAGCGATGTGCATGCCAAAGCCCGCCGCGCGCAGCGCGATCTCGCGCCCGATGCGGCCCATGCCGACGATGCCGCAAGTTTTATCGCGCATTTGCACGCCGGCGGGGAACACTTGTTTCGGCCACAGCCCCGCGCGCACAAAACGGTCCGCTTCGCAAATGCGCCGCATCACCGCGACGATCAGGCCTAAGGTGAGATCGGCCACCGGCTCGGCGGTGGCGTCGGGGGTGTGGGTCACTGTGACGTTGTGGTCTTTGGCTGCTTTGAAATCGATCAGGGTAACGTACGGGCCGTAACACGCGAGAAGTTCCAGCTTGGGCAAGGCTTCGAAATGCGCGCGGGTGACTTCGGTGGTGGTGGTTGAAATGACCGCGCGCGCGTTGGCGCAGTGCTGTTGAATGTAAGCGAGCGGGTTGGCAGCCGCATACGCATTATGCACGGTGAACTCGCCTTCGAGCGCGGCCATGGCGGGCTCGTAGAAGGCGCGCAGGAAAACGATTTCAGGTTTCATATCGATTATTTTGGGGACCGAGTGTCACCTACTGAGCCCTGGTATAACCCGACAGACTTTCCCTGTCGCTCCCGCGCGGGAACGCCGCAGTGGTGCCGCGCGATTGTCAGCGCGGCCTGAACAAATGCGCGAAGGTAAATTCGTCCGTGCGCGGCGTGTAGGTGATGTCGCTACGCATCGCCCAGGTGACGATTTGATGGTGCAGCGGTATCACCGGCACTTCGGCCATGGCGGCGGCCATCGCTTCGCGCACCAGCGCTTCGCGCGCCTTTACCTCGGTGGTGGCAAACGCCTGGGTCAGCAATTGATCGAGCTTGGCGTTGGAGGATTTGCCCCAGTTCCACGAGCCCCAGCCGCGCGTGGCATCGGGTGTGGCGAGCAGCGAACGCAGCGCAAGGTCGCCCGAAAACGAACCCCAGCCGAGCAACGCGACGCTGGTATCGTCCTTGCGCGCCTTGGGGAAATAGACTGCCAGCGGCAGCGCTTCCACTTTGGTCTGGATGCCCACGCGCGTGAACATCTGTGCCACGGCCTGCAGAATTTGCTGGTCGTTAATGTAACGGTTGTTGGTGCCCGACAGCGTGATGCCGAAGCCATCGGGGTAGCCGGCCTCGGCGAGTAATTTTTTCGCGCCGTCGGGATTGTAGGGCTCGGGTTTGAGCTGCGGATTGTGGCCGAACACGCCGGGCGAGACGACATTGGCCGCCGGCACCGCGAGTTGTTCCATCACACGCTCGGTGATGGCTTGCCGGTTGATCGCCATCGACATCGCGCGGCGCACGCGAATATCCATGAAGGGATTTTTGGCCAACGGCTTGCCGGCGTTGTCGGTCACATAAAGCGGGGTGGTGCGAAACTGGTCAAGGTGCAAGAACAGCGTGCGCCAGGAGGTGGCTTGGTCGATGCGCAGCTTCGGATGCTTCGCAAGCCGCGGCCGATCCGCCGGCGGCACATGCTCGATGACGTCGAGCTCGCCGGCGAGCAGAGCGGCCGTGCGCACCGGATCGTTGGGCATGATGCGTAACGTCACCCGCTCCCATGCCGGGCGCCCGCCCCAATAATCGTCGTTGCGCACATACTCGACGCGGTCGCCGCGCGCAAAGCGCACGAACTTATAGGGCCCGGTGCCGATGGTGGCCTTGCCCGAATCGAAGTCCTCGCCGGCGGCATTGGCGGCGTGTTTTTTTGAGACGATGGCGACCGAGTTGATCTCTTGCGGCAGCGCACCGTAGGGCGCGCGCGTGCGGATGCGGATCGTCAGCTTGTCGACGATCTCCTTGGATTGAATCATTGCCACGTACGAGCCAAAGCCGCCGCCCTTGACCGTGGGCGGACGGTCCAGGGAAAACACCACGTCTTCGGCGGTGAGTTCAGAGCCGTCGTGAAACTTCACGCCCGGGCGCAGCTTGAACTCCCAAGTGGTCGGATCGAGCGTGCGCCACGACACCGCCAGCCCCGGAATGATGCGCGCCCTCTCATCGACATGCGTCAACGCATCGAACACATGGTAAGCGATGGTGAGATTCGGCTGCGAGGGCAAATGGTGCGGATCAACCGTGGTGACGTCGGCGGAAAGCCCGATGCGCAGGTCGGCGGCGTGGGTCAGCGTACAGGCAATCGCAAGCGCCGCGGCGAAAAATCGTCCTAACATGTCGTTACACCTCTTACGCTTTCACTGGAATTTAAATTCATGCGCCAACGTCCGTTCATCCGTGCGCGCGGTATAGGTGACGCCCCTGCGCGCCGCCCACAGATTGTGCTGATGGTAGAGCGGGATGATGCCCAGATCGCCGACCGCGATTTCGGTGGCTTGTTGCAACAGGCGTTCGCGTTTCACGTCGTCCACCGTGGAGAGCGCCTGGGTGAGCACGGCGTCCATTTTAGGATTGGAATAGCGGCCGCGGTTGGCCGTGCCCATGCCCTTGGCGGTGTCGAAGGTGGCGAGCAGGGCTTTTAACGGCGAGGACGCTTCGGCGGTGTCGGCGCCCCAACCCGCCAGCAGGAAGCTGAAATCGAGCTTACTGCCGCGTGAGAAAAACACGCTCGCCGGCATCGCGTCCACCTTGGTGGCGATGCCCGCGCGCGTGAGCAATTGCGCGATCGCCTGCGCTATTTGTTCGTCATTGACGTAGCGGTTATTCGGCGCATGCAGCGTGATTGCGAAGCCATCGGGGTAGCCCGCCTCGGCCAGCAGCTTGCGCGCACCTTCGACATCATGGGCTTCGGGCTTAAGCGCGGGCGTGTGGCCGAACATCCCTTCGGGCATCAATTGCCCGGTGGCGACGGCCGCGCCCTCCATCACGCGCTCGACCAGCGCCTGGCGGTTGATCGCCTTGCTGATCGCGCGGCGCACGCGAACATCCTTTAACGGGTTTTTGTCGAGCGGCTTGCCCGCTTTGTCCGTGACGAAGGGCGAGCGGTCTCGATTGCTGTCCAGGTGCAGGTACATCAGGCGGTGCGACACCGTGCGATAGAGCGTGAAGTCCTTCGATTTGGCGATGCGCGCGATGTCGGACGTGGGCACGTTTTCAATCGCGCGCACATCGCCCGCCAGCAGCGCCGCCACCCGCGTCGGGTCGGCGGTGATCAGGCGAAACGTCACCTTTTCCCATGCCGGCTTCACGCCCCAATAGGCATCGTGGCGCGCGAGTTCAAGCCGGTCGCCCTTGGCGTAGCGCACGAATTTAAAGGGGCCGGTGCCGATGGCGGCTTTGCCGCTATTGAAATCCTCGGTGCTGGCGCCGGCGGCGGTGGCGCCCTTGGCCGCGCGCGAGGAGACGATAAAAATCGTGCTCATGTCGGTGGGCATCAGCGGGTAGGGCGTGGCGGTTTTGAACCGTATGGTGTGAGGGTCGACGATGATTTTCTCGACGATTTGTTTGCTGTAGGTGGCGAACGACGAAGGGCTGTTGGGCACCGCGGGCACGCGCTCGAGCGTGAACACCACATCCTGCGCGGTGAAGTCGGCGCCGTCGTGAAACTTCACCCCCTTGCGCAAGCGGAACTCCCAGGTGAGATCGTCAATGGCGCGCCACGATTCGGCGAGCGCGGGCCTTAAGCGCGAGCGCGCGTCCTTGGTGACCAGCGTTTCAAAGATATGTTCCGCCACGTTATTGTTGGGCGTGAGATTGTGAAAGTGCGGGTCGATCGAGGTGACATCCGCGCCCAGTGCGATACTGATTTCGGCGGCGCGGGCGGCCGGCGCCGCGACCATCAGCGCGAGCGGCGTGAGCTGCGCCAGCGCGGCGGCGGCGAACGCGGCGACAATCGTCTTGTTCATGGGTTCCCCTTGGCGATGAACGTAAAGCATACCGGAATTTCCACGGATTGACAGGGCGCGGGCGGACTCCTATGCTGATTTTTTGGCAGTGAGAACCGTAGCATGAATGCCCCCACGAGTTACCCCGCCAGCGTGGAGATGATCCGCAAGCTGGTAAGCTTCCCGACGGTGAGCCGCGATTCGAATCTGGCGCTGATCGAATTCGTGCGCGAGTATTTGAAACCGTTAGACGCCGATGTGCGCTTGACCTTCGACGAGGACAAACGCAAGGCCAATCTGTTTGCCACGCTGGGGCCGCGCCGGCAAGGCGGTATCGTGCTCTCCGGCCACACCGACGTGGTGCCGGTGCAGGGCCAGGCGTGGGAGACCGACCCGTTCACGCTGATCGAGCGCGACGGCAAGCTCTACGGCCGCGGCACCTCGGACATGAAGGGGTTTATCGCGGTGGTGCTGGCGTTGCTGCCGGAGTTTGTCGGGCGCGGCTTGAGCACGCCCTTGCATATGGCGTTTTCGTACGACGAGGAGGTGGGCTGCATCGGCGTGGGGCGCATGATCGACGATCTCACCGCCGCCGGCATCAAACCGCAATCGTGCATTGTCGGCGAGCCGACGCTGATGCATCCGGTGATCGCGCACAAGGGCAAGAAAAGTTACCGCGCTACGGTGAAGGGGCTTGCCTCGCACTCGGCGTACGCGCCCAGCGGTGTCAACGCGGTGGAGGCCGCCGCCGAAGCGGTGGCGTTTTTGAAACGTCTCGCGCGCCGCCATCGTGACGGTGGGCCGTACGACCGCGCCTTTGACGTGGCTCACACCACGGTGCACACCGGCGTGTTTCACGGCGGCACGGCGTTGAACATCGTGCCGCACGAGTGCACGTTCGATTTCGAGTTTCGCCATCTGCCGGGCGACGATCCGGCAAAACTCTTTGCCGAGTTCAATGCCTACGTCAAGCAAACGCTGGAACCGGAAATGCGCGCGGTGTACAAGGACGCGGGCTTTGACATCAGGCTGATGTCCGAGATACCCGCGCTCGATAACCGCGCGGAGACCGAGGTGGTGGCGCTGGCGCAGGCGCTGTCGGGCCATCACGATATCGGCAAGGTGTCCTACGGCACCGAGGGCTCGCAATTTCAGCGCGCCGGCATACCCACGGTGATCTGCGGGCCGGGCTCGATCGAGCAGGCGCACAAACCTAATGAGTTTGTAGCGCTGGAACAAATCGCGGCCAGCGAAGCGTTTTTGCGCGGGCTCATGGCGCGCTGCTGTGAAAAATAAAATATTAAATAAAATCAAATACTTATGATCATCCAGCGCGAACACCGATTAACCTCCGGTGTGCCCCTGCAACGGCAACGGCGCGCCGGTGTGACAAGCGCTGTTTGCCAGGACGGTTAAGCCGCGACCCGCACCACCCCACAAGATGAGCCAACACTACGACCTGCTGATCCGCAATGCCAGCATCATCGATGGCACACGCGCGCCGCGCTTCGCGGCCGACATCGGCGTACGCGCCGGCAAAATCGCGGCCATCGGCGAACTCAAAGGCGCTGGCGCCGAGCGCGAGATCGATGCTACTGGGCTCATTGCCGCGCCCGGCTTCATCGATGTGCACACGCACGACGACCGGCTGTTGTTTTCCGACCCGGCGATGACGCCCAAGGTGAGCCAGGGCGTGACCACGGTGATCGCCGGCAACTGCGGCATCAGCCTTGCGCATGCGCCCGCGCATGCCGCGCAAACGCCGCCGCTGGACTTGCTCGACGGGGACGGCGGCTGGTTTCGTTTTCCGACGTTCGCGGCGTATCGCGAGGAACTCGCGGCCAGGCCCGCGGCGCTCAACGCGGCATGTCTGGTGGGGCACACCACGTTTCGCGTGGCGGTGATGGATCGACTCGATCGTCCCGCCACATCGGCCCAGATCGCGAGGATGCGTGAACTGGCGCGCGAGTCGATGGCAGGCGGCGCGATTGGCGTATCCACCGGCACCGCGTATGCACCCGCGGCGAGCGCGCCGGCCGAGGAAATCATCGAAGTGTGCCGTCCGCTCACCGAATTTAACGGCCTCTACGTCACGCACATGCGCAACGAAGACGCGGGCGTGCTCGATTCCATCGAGGAAACCTGCGCCATCGGCCGCGCGCTTGAGGTGCCGGTGGTGATTTCGCATCACAAAACGGTGGGCGTTCGCAATCACGGCCGCTCCACCGAGACGCTGGCGCTGATCGGGCAAAAAATGCGCGAGCAGCCGGTGTGCCTCGATTGTTATCCGTATATCGCATCGAGCACCGTGCTGCGGGATGACCGGCTTGCGCAATCCACGCGCATCATCGTCACCTGGTCCAAGCCCCATCCGGAGTTTAACGGCATGGATCTTGATGAGGTGGCGCGGCGGTTGGGCGTGTCCAAGGATGCCGCGGTGGCGAAAATCAAACCCGCGGGTGCGATTTATTTCATGCTCGACGAACAAGACGTACAACGTATTTTGAGCTTCGATGAAACCATGATCGGCTCCGACGGCTTGCCGCACGACGCCGTGCCGCATCCGAGGCTGTGGGGCACGTTCCCGCGCGTGCTCGGCCACTATGCGCGCGATTTAAAGCTTTTTTCGCTGGAAACCGCGGTCTACAAAATGACCGGTTTGCCGGCGCGCAAGTTTGGTCTGGCGGGACGCGGCGTGTTGCAAGCCGGCGCGCACGCGGACGTGACGCTGTTTGATCTCCATACCATCATCGATGCCGCCGACTTCCAGCATTCGACCGCGCCGGCAAAGGGCATCCACACCGTGCTGGTGAACGGCGAGCCGGTGTGGGCGCATGGCAAGCCCAGCGGCGCGCGTCCGGGCACGCTGCTGACCCGTGCCGGCGCGTCACCGCGATCGTAGCCGGCTGCCCGCGGCGGGGATTGCGCCTGGCGCGTCGCGAGCGTGCTACGATGCGCCAGGCATTTGCGCGGCGCACGCGCCGCCACCACCAACAGGATGGATCAACACGACAAATCGGGGAGGCTGGGACGATATGCGTAACGTTCTTGGGTACACGGGCAGGCAAACGGGGCGCGCGGCGCTGATTGCGGCCGCGGCGGGTGTGTTTTTTGCGAGCGCAGCGCAGGCGCAAACCGCAGGGAGTTTCCCGCAGCGCCCGGTGCGCATGGTGGTGCCGAATCTGGCGGGCAGCGCAACCGACGTGGTGGCGCGCATGGTCGCGCATCGCTTCACTGAAATGTGGGGGCAGCAAGTGGTGGTCGACAACCGCGCCGGGGCGAGCGGCGTCATCGGCACCGAACTCACGGCGCGCGCCACCCCTGACGGTTACACCCTGATGATGGGCACGTCCGCCGCGCTGGTCATCGTGCCGCTGATGAACAAGGTGCCGTACGACACCCTGCGCGACTTGACGCCGGTGTCGCTGGTGGTGGTGAGCCCGCAAATGCTGGTGAGCCACCCCTCGGTGGCGGCAAAGAACGTCAACGAGCTGTTGGCGCTCGCCCGCGCCCAGCCCGGCAAATTGAATTGCGGCTCACCCGGCGCTGGCACCTCCAATCATCTCGGATGCGAAATGCTCAAGGTGATGGGCAAGGTGGATTTTTTGCACGTGCCGTACAAGGGCGCCTCGGCCGCGATCACTGATCTGGTCGGCGGCCAGGTGCAGTTTTTATTCAACAGCATGCCCGCGGTTTGGCCGCTCGCCAAGGCCGGCAAGCTGCGCGCGCTGGCGTTTGGCGGCACCCAACGTTCGTCCGCGGCGCCCGACGTGCCGACGGTGGCGGAATCGTTACCCGGTTTTCAGTGCGCCACCTGGTATGCGCTGATGGCGCCGGGCGGCATGCCGCCGGCGGTACTCGCCAAGATCAACGGCGACATGGTGAAAATGTTGAACGAACCGGCGTTCTCCAAGCGCATTCTCGAGCAGGGCCAGGAGCCGCAATCCAGCAGCTCGGCGGAACTGGGCAACTTCATTCGTGAAGAGTCGAAGCGATGGGTCGGCGTGATCAAGGCCGCAGGACTGGCCACCGCAAGGTAATGCGTGCCAGATGTGTGCGCGGGCGCCGCGCGGGCCGGGCCGTGCTTGCCGAACCCCGGCGCGCCCGGTCAGTGGTGCAGGATTTTCGATAAAAACTGCTGCGCGCGCTCCGCGCGCGGCTTGCCGAAGAAGTCTCCTTTGTTGGCGTCTTCGACGATTTCGCCTTGATCCATGAAGATCACGCGGTGCGCGACGCGGCTGGCGAAGCCCATTTCGTGCGTCACCACCATCATGGTCATGCCTTCGCGGGCAAGCTCGGTCATCACGTCGAGCACTTCGTTGATCATTTCCGGATCGAGCGCGGAAGTCGGTTCGTCAAACAGCATGGCGATCGGGTCCATGGCCAGGCCGCGCGCGATCGCCACGCGCTGTTGCTGGCCGCCGGAGAGCTGCCCAGGATGTTTTTGCGCATGTGCTTCGAGTCCTACGCGCTTTAACAGCGCCATCGATTTGGCGTGGGCTTCGTCGCTTGAACGGTTGAGCACCTTGATTTGCGCAAGGTTGATGTTATCCACCACCTTCATGTGCGGGAACAACTCGAAATTCTGGAACACCATGCCGATGCGCGAGCGCAGTTTGGGCAAATCGGTGCCCGGCGCGCCCACCGAAATGCCCTCGACGGTGATTTCGCCTTGCTGAAATGGCTCCAGCGCGTTGACGGTTTTGATCAGCGTCGATTTGCCGGAGCCCGACGGGCCGCACACCACCACCACTTCGCCCTTCTTGACGCGTGTGCTGCAGTTTTTCAGCACCTGGAAGCTGCCGTACCATTTGCTGACGTTTTTCATTTCGATCATCGTGCGAACCTTTCATCTATCTGTGCATGCGCCAGGCGTTGCTGCCTTCCACCCTTGGCCCCGTTGGGCTGATGATTGCCCACATTTTCTTACGCCGTTTCAAAAGCTTACGGGAGTTTGATCGGCGTAGGGTGCGCATCGCGCACGCGTCAGCGATCGTCACGCGTACGCGGTGCGCACCCTACTCGTAACTGCTTGATTTTTCGTGTAAAGAACTGGGTAGTTATTAGCCTGGCGTGAGAGGGAAGTATTTGCGGGAAAGCGCCTGATGTGCATTTCCCGATATTAGTTTCTGCCGACGTTGTAGCGTGCCTGCAAGCGCTTCACGAAATACGAGGCGGTGAAGCATATGATGAAGTAAATCAGCGCGGCAAACAGATACAGTTCCACCAGCCGGCCGTCGCGGCGCGCGATTTTGCTTGCCGCGCCCATGAAATCGGTGAGCCCGACCACGTAGACCAATGAAGTGTCCTGAAACAGGATGATGCTGGTGGTGAGCAGGATCGGAATCATGTTGCGAAACGCCTGCGGCAGGATCACCAGCGTGGTGGCTTGGCGGTAATTCAAACCCAGCGCATAAGCCGCATGCACTTGCCCGCGCGGCACGCTTTGAATGCCGGCGCGGATGATTTCGCAGTAATACGCGGCTTCGAACATGGTGAAGGCGATCAGTGCCGAGTAAAACGGCCCGATGCCCGCTGCGTAGGGGTTGCCGCTGATGTTTTTGACCGCGATCGGGATCAAAAAATAAAACCAGAAAATCACCAGGATCAGCGGAATCGAACGGATCAGGTTGACGTACGCCCCCGCCGGGTAGCTCAAGATTTTGAACGGCGACAAGCGCATCAGCGCAAGGAGGGTGCCGAGAAAAATGCCGCCAAGCATGGCGAGCAGGGTCAAGCCCAGCGAAAACATCATGCCCTCCCACAGGAAGGGCAGCGCGCTGACGATGACTTCAAAGTCAAAATCGCTGAACATGCGCTATTTCCCGCTCGCGCCGCCGATATACCCGGGCACGCGGGCCCGGTGTTCCAGCCAGCGCATCGAGAAGGTCACCGTCAGCGTGATCAGCGCATAGATAATGGTGGCGATGATGAAGATTTCGAAGGTGCGGAAGGTGTATTCCGAAATCTGCCGCGCCTGCGCGGTGAGTTCGAGCACGCCGATGGTGAGCGCCACCGAGGAGTTTTTGAAGATGGTCAAAAACTCGGTGGTCATCGGCGGAATGATGATGCGGTAGGCCATTGGCAGCAGCACGTGGCGGTAGGCTTGCGGCAGCGTCAAACCCATGGCGAGCGCGGCGTTGGTTTGCCCGCGCGGGATCGATTGGATGCCCGAGCGCACCTGTTCGGCCACGCGCGAGGCGGTGTAAAAGCCCAGGCACAGCACGGCGTTCCAGAATTCCGGCATGGGCATTTTGGTTTTGAGCCAGTCGCCCATGAACTTCGGCACGATTTCCGGTACCACGAAGTACCAGATGAACATTTGCACCAGTAGCGGAATGTTGCGAAAGATCTCGACGTAAACCGTGGCGGGCGCACGCAGCCACCACACGGGTGAGGTGCGCAGCACGCCCAGCACCGAGCCCATGCTAAAGGCGATGATCCAGCCCAGGACGGATACCAGCAGCGTCCATTTGACGCCGGAGATCACCCAATCGAGATAGACCCCGCCGCCGGAAAAGGCAGGCTGGTTAAGGAAGCTGAAATCCATGGCGTCTAACTCTACCCCAAAATCGGCACAAAAAAACGGGGAACCCGCGGGTTCCCCATTTTGGTGCGTTCGGTATTAGTGCGCTGGATGAATCAGGCCGCGCCTAGCACTTCATCTTGCCGCAAGCGCCCACGCCGGTATCGTTGGGGTTCTTGATCGCCTGTTTCAGCGCGTCTGACATCGGGAAGTTCAAGTTGATCCCCCGCGGCGGAATTTTCGACTGGAACCACTTGGTGTAGATCTTGTTAATTTCGCCGCTCTTGTAAAGACCGATCACGGTGTCGTCGACGAGTTTTTTGAACTCGGCGTCGTCCCGGCGCATCATGATGCCGTAGGGATCGTCGGAGAGAAATTCACCGAGGATCACGTAGTCGTCCGGGTTGCGCGCGCTGGCCCGCAAGCCGAACAGCAGAATATCGTCCATCGGGAACGCCACCGCGCGGCCGGTTTCCACCGCCAGGAACGACTCGGCGTGATCCTTGGCGGGGATAAAGTTGATGCCGAGTTTTTTCTCGTCGTTGTACGCCTTCATCGCGCGCTCGTTGGTGGTGCCCTGGGTGATCACCACGGTCTTGCCCTTGAGATCGTCATAACCTTTGATGCCCGAGTTCTTCTTGACGATGATTTTGGTGCCGGTCATGAAGTAAGTCGGCGCGAACGCGACCTGTTTTTGGCGCTCGATGCTGTTGGTGGTGGAACCGCATTCCAGATCGATGTTGCCGCCGGTCAAAATCGGAATGCGCGTTTGCGAGGTCACCGGCACGAATTCAACTTTCAAATTCGGCATTTTCAACTGCGCCTGTACCGCATCGGCGATTTTCAGGCAAATGTCCACGCCGTAGCCGATGGGCCTTTGCTTTTCGTCGAGATAGGAAAATGGGATCGACGCGTCGCGATGGCCGATTTTGATCACGCCGGTGTCGCGGATTTTTTTCAAGGTGCCGCTCTCTTGCGCAACCGCGGCACCGCTAAACGCCGCGCCCGCGAACAGGGCCAGGAACAGGCTGGTGATACGTTTCATGAAACACTCCTCCACAGGAAAAACCGTTGAACTGATCGGAAAACCGCTTGAACCGCTTACGCGCAAGCCGTCAATCTAGCCGATGTGGGCACGCTTGTCCAGCGGGCATTTATTGAAAAATCATTTAAGATCAAATACTTACGTTTTTATGACGAAGTGCGCCACAAAGCCGCATTGGATAATCGATAAACGTTTGGCGCGCGCGGCCGATGACGCGAGCAGACGCGGCGTCAGGCCGGCCGCTCAATCGCGATCGTCCTGCCACCAGCGCACACAGCCCCGTGCCAGTGCGCGCGTGGCATCGATACAGTGCGCGGACACGGCTGACTGTCCAAATTCGATGGCGAGCGGAATTTCCGTGCAGCCAAGGATGATGCCTTGCGCGCCGCGCGCGAGCAAACCCTGTGCGGCGCGCGTTGCCAGGGCGTGCGCTTGCGTAAGCTCGCCGCGCTTGACGTGCCCGATGGCGGGGCCTACCAGCGTGTGTTGCTCGTGCGTGCTGTTGAGCAGGCAGGTTTTGCCCAGAGCCGCAAAGCGCTGCTGATAAAACCCGGCGGCGATGGTGCCGCCGGTGGCGATCAGGCCTACGCGGGTGGCCTCATTCGCGAGCGCCCGGCAAGCGGCGTCGGCGATATGCAAAATCGGCACGCCGCCCTCGCGCAGCAAATCGTCATACCAGTAGTGTGCGGTGTTGCAAGCGATCGCGACCGCATCCACGCCGGCGCGCTTTAAGGTGTATATGCCTTCGAGCATGTGGGGCAACGGCGATGGACCGTTACCGGTGATCGCCGGCGGCCGTTCGGGTATTTGCGGTACCGAATAAACGATGACGGGGAGGTGCTCCTCATCGCGTGTGGCGGGCGTTTCCTCGATCAGTTTTTGCAAAAAATCGACGGTGGCGAGCGGGCCCATGCCGCCGAGTACGCCCAGTTTGCGCAGTGCTTTACCCATGTTGTGCCATAAAATGATCTTGTGCCATAGCCTACCGAGCCGGAGTCATGAAAACAAGTTACGCCTCGATCGAACCGTTTACCACCAAGGATGGCTCGCAAATTCGCGAGCTGATGCATCCCGCGCAACAGGGCAACCGGGCACAAAGCTTCGCCGAAGCGGTGGTGTTGCCCGGTCAGAAAACGCAATTGCACCGGCATCGCGTCGCGGAGGAGATTTATCACATCACCCAGGGCACGGGGCGCATGCGGCTGGGTGCGCAAACGTTTGACGTGGGTGTCGGCGATACGGTTTGTATTGCCCCCGGCACGCCGCACTGCATCGCCTGCACCAGCGCGCTGGCGCTGAAAATTTTGTGTGCGTGCGCGCCTGCGTATGCGCATGAGGATACCGAATTGTTGTAGCGGTTCACGCCGCCGTCACCGTTCGAGCGCGATGGGGCAACACGCGCCACTAAAAATATCAATAAAATCAATAATTTATATAAATACCGCCGGTCAGCGGTTTTTACCCGGTTGCCACAGCACATCGTTGCCGGGCGCGTTGTCACCCTGACGATTGAGCACGCGCGCGATCACGAACAGCAGATCCGACAAGCGATTCAGATACGGCGTGGCAAGCGCGGGCGCGCTGTCGTGCCGGGCGAGCGTGATGACGCGCCGCTCGGCGCGCCGGCATACCGTGCGCGCGACATGCGCGAGCGCCGCCGCGCGCGTGCCACCGGGCAAAATAAAATCCTTCAACGGCGGCAAGCCGGCGTTTAACGCGGTAAGCGCCTGTTCCAGCCGCGCGACATGCGCATTGCTCAATATTGCGTGGCCGGGCACGCTCAGCTCGCCGCCCACATCGAAAAGGTCGTTTTGCACGTCGCCCAAACAGGTGCGCACGGTGCCGGGCAGCGGCTCGGCGAGCAACACGCCGAGCGCGCTGTTTAATTCGTCCACGGCGCCCAGCGCTTCGATGCGCGGCGCATCCTTGGCCACGCGCGAGCCGTCGGCGAGGCCCGTTTCACCGGCGTCCCCGGTGCGGGTAACGATGCGCGTCAAGCGGTTGGCCATGTCACGAATCGGGCGCGTTGAGGGCGCGGGGCTCGCGTGGCGCGCGGCGCTCGCCGATATGCAGCGGGCAGCGCGCGGGCGAGAAGTCCGGATCGGTGATGCGGCTGTGGATGGATTCGATCGCTTGATCGTCGTTGCGGAAAATATTGTCTGCGCCGATCACCTTGTCGAGCTCGGTGTTGTCGACGACGACTTCGACTTGTTGCTTCAAGCCGCTAAATACCAGCGTCACGCCGATGTCGCGCATGCGGTGCACCAGGTCGCGTATGGCGGTGGCGCCGGAGGCATCGAGTTCGTTGATCGCGTCGCCCACGATCAGCACGAACTTCGCCTTGGGCCTGCGCGCCACCTGGTTCATGATCAAATCCTCGAAGTAGGGCACGTTGGCGAAGTAAAGCGAGCCGTCAAAGCGTATGGCGATGACGTAATCGCTGGTGGGCAGATTATGCAGTTGCGCATCGCGCAGCCGCCCGTCGGGGTGGCGGCTTAACACTGCCACGCGCGGGCGCATGGTGCGGTACAAATAGAGCAAAATCGCAAGCCCGCCGCCCACCAAAATGCCCGCTTCCAGTTGCGGCGCGAACGCGAGCGTGGCGATAAAGGTGACGAACGCGGCGATGCCGTCGTGGTGATGCGCGTGCCAGGCGTGAATCAGGCCTTTGAAATTCACCAGGTTGATCACCGCCAGCAGAATAATCGCCGCCAGCACCGATTGCGGCAGATGGTAGAGCGCGGGGGTGAACAGCAGCAAGGTCAACAGCACCACGCCCACGGTAAACACCGAGGACATGCCGGTGCGCGCGCCGGCGCTCAGATTCACCGCCGAGCGCGAAAACGAGCCGCTCACCGGAAACGATTGTGTGAGCGAGCCGGCGACGTTGGCCAGGCCTTGCCCGATTAATTCCTGGTTGGGGTCGATGCGTTGCCGCGTTTGTGTCGCCATCGCCTTGGCGATGGAAATCGCTTCCATGAAGCCCACCAGCGTGATCACCAGCGCGGTGGCGAACAGCGTCGCCAGGGTGCCGAAGTTAAAGCCCGGCCACGAGAATTTGGGCAGTCCCGCGGGCACCGCGCCGATCACGTTGCCGCCGCCTTTTAGCGTGATTTCGTTTTGATCCAAACGCTCCACTTGCCAGCGGCGGGCATCGGCGGTCACGCTGGCGGGCAGTTGGCCCTCGAGATAAAAACGCGAGGCGGCGCCGCCCACGCTAGGCACGCGTTCGAAACGCAGCGAGTGCAATTCCGCCAGGCGCGTGTCGCGTTCGCGCTCGATGCCGCGCATTTGCAGCCGCAAAAACTCGATGTCGTGCCGCAAGGCGAGCGCGCGCGGGTGATCCTCGCCGTATCGCTGCCGAAATTGCTGCATGTCATTGGATTTTTCGGAGATCTCGCGATTCACCTCGGCCAGATTATCGCGCGTGGCGCGGGCGACTTCGATCACGGTGCGCACATTGGCGTTATCAAACTGCGCGGCCTGCGCGCTGTCGCCGCGCTCGAATTCGATCCCCCAACTCACCAGCGTGGCCAGCGCCACCGCGATCAGCACGCCGGGCCACAGCGGGCGGTAACGGCGCAGCAGCAACATCAGCGTCAAAGCCGCCAGGCCAAAGGCGAGCGTGGGCCAGTGGGCGTCGGTGGCGCGTCTTAGCACGCCCCACACGTCGAGCAAAAACTGATCCGTGCGCACGAGCGGCACGCCAATGAATTTATTTAGTTGCGAGAGCGCGATGATGATTGCCGCGGCATTGGTGAAACCGACAATCACCGGATGCGACAAAAAACTGATGATCGCGCCCAGCCGAAACACGCCCAGCGTGAATTGAAACACACCCACCATCAGCGCTAGCGTGATCGCCATCGCGATGAACTGATCTTGGCCGGGCGTGGCGAATTGCGCCAGGCTCGAACCGGTGAGCAGCGCCACCATCGCCACCGGCCCGGTCGCCAGTTGGTGAGACGAGCCCCACAGCGCGCCGATCAACACCGGCAAAAACGCCGCGTAAAGGCCGTAAAACGCCGGCATGCCCGCGAGTTGGGCGTAGGCCATCGACTGCGGGATCAAGATCATCGCCACCGTCAGCCCGGCGATGGCGTCCGCGCGCAGGGTGTCGCGGCTGACCATGGGCCACCAGCGCAAAAACGGAAAGACGCGCGCGAGCCTTGGGTAGGCGTTGGCGGGGTGAATCGGATTCAAGGCAGTGCTGCCCGCGAGAAAATTCACGTCCATTATCTGCGATAGGGCGCTTGGGGGCAACGAAAGGGAGATTTTCGGGTATAATTTCGCCGCTCGGAATGAGCCAAAAAAGCAACAACGCGAGGAGCAACTCGAGGATTCAGGCGCCGGATGGTTTTGCCTAGTCTCCGAGACAATCCGGCTTTCGGGTTTCCAAAGAATACGTTCAATACGGATCAACACGTTTCAACACGTTCCAGGACATAGCGCGGGAATAACACGATGATGAGATTGCACGTAGTGCACGCGGTGTGGGGCATCGCCGCGGCCATGGCCGGCGCCGGCGCGCTGGCGCAAACACCAGCGGGAGATGCCGCCGCGGGCGCCCAGAAAAATTCCATGTGCGTGGGTTGCCACGGTCTCTCCGGCTATAAGACGGCATTCCCGGAGGTGTATCACGTGCCCAAAATCGGCGGCCAAAACGCCGCCTACATCGCCAAGTCGCTGCAAGCGTATCGCTCCGGCGAGCGTAACCACCCCAGCATGCGTGGCGTTGCCGCCGGCTTGAGCGATCAAGACATGGCGGACCTCGCCGCTTACTACGCCGCGGGCCCGGGCAATGTCGCGGCGAAATAAGGGTGAAAAAATGAAAAAATGGATAGTCTTGATGTGCGCGGCGGCGTGGTTGGCGAGCGGCGCCGCTTATGCCGGCAACCCGTCGGCGGGTAAGGAAAAATCCAAAACCTGTGCCGCCTGTCATGGCGCCGACGGCAATTCCCCCAACACCCCCGACACCCCGCGCCTCGCCGGCCAACACGCCGACTACCTGGTGAAAGCGTTACTGGCCTACCAAAACGGCACGCGCAAAAATGCCATCATGGCGCCGATGGCCAAACCGCTGACGCTGCGCGACATGGAAGACCTTGCCGCGTTTTACTCGCGGCAACAGGGGTTGGCGACGTTTCGGTAGTTGGTGAAACGTAAAACGTGGCTCGATGCCACGGCTATTTTTCGTTTCTCATTTCACGTTTCACTATTCGCGGTTTTCTCCTTGAATTCGCACCATTCGCGAATCAGACATTGCCCGCATTTCGGCGCGCGCGCCATGCACACATAACGCCCGTGCAGTATAAGCCAGTGGTGCGCGTGCAACTTGAATTGCGCCGGCACGAACTTCAGTAGTTTTTGCTCGACATCGAGCGGCGTCTTGCCGGGCGCGATACCGGTGCGGTTGCCGATCCTGAAGATATGCGTGTCGACCGCGATGGTGGGCTCGCCAAACGCGATATTCAAAACCACGTTGGCGGTTTTGCGCCCGACGCCGGGCAGCGCTTGCAGCGCTTCGCGCGAACGCGGCACCTCGCCGCCATGCTCATCCAACAATATCTTGCAGGTGGCGAGCACGTTTTTCGCCTTGGTGCGATATAGCCCGATGGTTTTGATGTACTGCTCCAGCCCCTTTTGCCCGAGTTTCAAAATCGCGCGCGGCGTGTTCGCCACCGGGTAGAGCCTGTCGGTGGCGGCGTTGACACTTTTGTCGGTGGCCTGCGCCGACAAGATCACCGCCACCAACAATTCGAACGGTGTTTGGTAATGCAACTCGCCGCGCGGCTCGGGATTCGCTTGCTGAAAACGTTCGAAGATGGCGCGGCGCTTGGTGGCATTCATAAACAGACAGTATGTTTTTGTAAGTATTTGTTTTATTGAGATTTTTGTTTTTTCGTAATACGGGCTTGAGCGCGCGCCAGGGCGCGTGCGATGGCTGCCTGTTTGGGACCGGTGGCAGTGGGCGCTTGCGCTGGGGGAGTGGCGGGCGGCGCGCCTGCCACGCCCAAGCGTGATTGCCGCGCCTGATGGCGGGCGCGCCAGTGGTTAGCGCGCGCGAGCCGCGCCTCGCGATCTTGTGCGCGTTCGTCCGCGACCATCTGAATGCAATCCACCGGACACGGCGCTATGCACAACTCGCAGCCGGTGCATTCAGCCGCGATCACCGTGTGCATCAACTTCGCCGCGCCGGCGATGGCGTCCACCGGGCAGGCTTGAATGCACAGCGTGCAACCGATGCACCAGGCTTCGTCGATGAAGGCGAGCGCCGGCGGCTTGGGCATGCCGCATGAGGTATCAAGCGGCTTCACCGCGACGTTGAGTAAGCGTGCGAGATCGTTGATCACGTCATCGCCGCCGGGCGGACAACGATTGATGTGCGCCGCGCCCGCGGCGAGCGCCCGCGCATACGGCCGGCAACCGGCGTAGCCGCACTGGCCGCATTGCGTCTGCGGCAGCAGCGCGTCGATCGCGTCGATCGTGTCGCTAGCGTCGCTAACGTCGCTAACGTCGATTTCACCAGTGCGCGGCATTACGATAACAATGTATCGAGCGCGGTATACGCGCGCCCGCTATCCTGCGCGAGATCGGCATGGGTGACTTTGCCTTGATACGTTTGCACACCGGGGCGCAGGCCCGGGTTGGCGGCGAGCGCGGCGTTTAGCCCGCGGTTGGCGATGTCAAGTGCGAGCGGCAGCGTTGCCTGGGTTAACGCCAGCGTGGCCGTACGCGCCACCGCCGAGGGCATGTTGGGCACGCAGTAGTGCACGATGCCTTCCTCGACGTAGAGCGGCTCGCTGTGCGAGGTCGGGCGCGAGGTTTCACAAATGCCGCCCTGGTCGATGGCGACATCGACGATCACCGAGCCCGGCCGCATGCGTTTTAGATCGGCGCGGCGGATCAACCGCGGCGCAAGTTTGCCCGGCAGCAGTACCGCGCCGATAATGAGGTCGGCCGCGGCCGCCAGCGCTTCGATCGTGGGCGCGTCGGAAATCGCGGTTTTTAAACGTGCGCCGAACACGTCTTCGAGATGCGCAAGCCTGGCCGCGCTGCGGTCGATCAGCGTCACCTCCGCGCCCATGCCCAGCGCGATGCGCGCGGCGTTGCCGCCGACGATGCCGCCGCCGACGATCAACACGCGCGCGGGCAGCACGCCCGGTACGCCGCCCAACAGCACGCCGCTGCCCCCGTTCGCCATTTGCAAGGCCCACGCACCGACTTGTGGCGCAAGGCGTCCGGCGATCGCCGACATCGGCGTTAGCAGCGGCAAACTGCCATCGGGCGCGCTCACCGTTTCATACGCAATGCCGGTGACGCCGCTACCCAACGCCGCATCGAGCAATTCGCGATCCGGCGCGAAGTGCTGGTAGCAATACAAAATAAGCCCCGGCCGCTGCAGCGCAAATTCGGCGCGCTGCAATTCCTTGACCTTGATCACCATGTCGCAGGCGTAAACCTCGTGCGGCGTGGCCACGATGTGCGCGCCCGCGGCGGCGTATTGCGCATCGGCGAAACCCACGCGCGCGCCGGCCCCGGTTTGCACCAGCACCGCATGGCCCGCCGCGGCCAGCGCGCGCGCGCCGTCGGGCGTGACGCCGACGCGGTATTCGTGGTTTTTGATTTCCTTGGGAACGCCGATTTTCATGAGAGGCCCCTGCAGGATGGGTGGAGCGAAGCGTAACCCATCACGTCCTTCATTTTTAGCACCCGTCGCGATGGGTTACGGCCTGCGCCCTCCACCCATCCTTCTACGCTTTAAGCGCTTGCCACCGGTTATCCACCAGCCCCTCGATCGGCTGAAACTGAATCTTGTAGGCCATCTTGCGGCTTTGTTTGATCCAGTAGCCCAGATACAAATACGGCAAGCCCAGTTTGCGGCACAATTCGATTTGCCACAGGATGTTATAGGTGCCGAAACTCGCCCCCGCCACATCGGGATCGAAAAACGTATAAACCGAAGAAATGCCGTCGGCCAATTGGTCAAGGATGCTCACCATGCGCAGCCGGCCTTGATCGCGAAATTCGATCAAGCGCGACTTCAAATTGCTTTGCAACAAAAAATGCCGGTACTGCTCGCGGCTATCCTGATCCATGCCGCCGCCGCTGTGGCGGCTGGATTGGTAGCGCAAATACAGCGCATAGTGTTCGGCGCGGTAGGTGAGATCCAGCATGTGCGTGGCGAGCGCGCCGTGGCGCCTGGCGTAGCGGCGCTGGGTGCGGCCGGGCGAAAATTCATCAACGACGATGCGCACCGGCACGCACGCCTGGCAATGATCGCAGTGCGGCCGATAGGTAAACGCGCCGCTCCTGCGAAAACCCGCGCGCATCAATTCGCTGTAAACGGCGCTGTCGATCAGGTGGCTGGGTGTCGCGACTTGCGAGCGTGCCAGGCGCTCCGGCAAATAACTGCACGGATACGGCGCGGTGGCATAAAACTGCAGCACCGAGAGCGGGAACTCGGTCAAATAAGTCATGTTCGGTTATACAAACGCCCTTAACACATCGTCATCGAATCGCCAGTGTCGCGGTGGCTCACAGTTTACCAAGACTTGGAGACGGCGCACAAAATCCGCGCGCGGGATTTCGCGCGCGCCGAGCGAGGCGAGATGCGCGGTTTTCATCTGGCAGTCGATCAGGCCGAAATCCCAGCGTTGCAGCTGTTGGGCCAGCGCCACCAGCGCGATTTTCGAGGCGTCGGGCACGCGCGTGAACATCGATTCGCCGTAGAACATGCGGCCTATCGCCACGCCGTACAAACCGCCCGCGAGTTCGCCGCCGATCCAGGTTTCCACCGAATGCGCAAGACCGCGTTGATTCAGTTCACGGTACGCCGCCACCATGTCATCGGTGATCCACGTGCCTGATTGACTCATGCGCGGCGCGGCGCAGGCGTGCATCACCGTGGCAAACTGCGTGTCGACGCGGATTTCAAAATCGTTTCGGCGCAGGCGTTTGCCGAGCGAGCGCGATACTTTGAGTTGCGCCGGCACCAACACCATGCGCGGATCGGGGCTCCACCACAAAAGCGGCTGATGGTCGCTATACCATGGGAAGATGCCGTGTTTGTAGGCCTCGATCAAACGCGCGGCGGATAAATCGCCGCCGGCGGCGAGCAAACCGTTGGGCTCCTGCAACGCGCGCGCGAGCGGCGGAAACGGTGAGTTCTGATCGAGCCAGGGAATCATGGGTGAATTTTAGCCGCGCGGCGCCGAAACGGTGGTTATACTTAAGTATTTGATTTAATTGAATATTTTATTTTGACATGAATCAACGGCCAACAGCCGTACGTCTGTCATTGTCGCGGCGTAATCTTTAAGCGAAAGTGTAGTGACATTCCGATGAGTATTCGCAATCTGCATTTGATGTTCGCGCCGCGATCGGTGGCGGTGATCGGTGCGTCTGACCGCTCGGGCAGCGTCGGGGCGACGGTGTTTCGCAACATGCGCGAGGGCGGTTTTAGCGGCCCCATCTACGCGCTAAACCGGCGTCATCGCACGGTGATGGGCGAGCGCGCCTACGCCGATGTGGCGCAGTTGCCGCAAACGCCCGATCTCGCGGTGATCGCCACGCCGCCGCCGACCTTGCCGGGATTGATCCGCGCCCTGGGTGAACGCGGTACGCGCGCGGCGGTGGTGATCACCGGCGGCGTGGCGCGCGCGCGTGACGATCAGGGCAACAGCATCGTGCAAGCGATGCGCGATGCGGCGCGGCCTTATCTGTTGCGCATTCTCGGGCCGAACTGCGTGGGGCTGCTGGTGCCGGGCATCGGTTTGAATGCGAGTTTCGCGCATACCACCGCCGACGCGGGCGGCATTGCGTTCGTCTCGCAATCGGGCGGGCTCACCACCGCGGTGCTCGATAGCGCGAAGTTGCGTGGCATCGGCTTTTCGCATTTTATTTCGCTGGGGGATGCGGCCGATGTCGACTTCGGCGATGTCATCGATTATTTGGCGAGCGACCCCCAAACCCGCGCGATTTTGCTCTACGCCGAATCGATTGGCGCCGCGCGCAAATTCATGTCGGCTTCGCGCGCCGCCGCGCGCAACAAACCGGTGCTGGTGGTGAAAGCGGGCCGCGCCCCGGAAGGCGCGCGCGCCGCGGCCTCGCACACCGGCGCGCTGGCGGGTGCGGACGACGTTTACGATGCGGCATTAAGACGCGCCGGCATGCTGCGCGTGAACACCATCCAGGAGCTCTTTGACACGGTGCAAACGCTGGCGCGCGCGCAACCGGTGGCGGGCAAATGCCTGGCGATCATGACCAACGGCGGCGGCCCGGCGGTGATGGCGGCTGATGCCCTGTCGCTCGCCGGCGGTACGCTGGCGGCGCTAAGCCCGCAAACCATCGCGCGGCTCGATGCCGCGTTGCCGGTGACCTGGTCGCACGGCAACCCGGTGGATATCGTTGGTGACGCGTCAACCCCGCGTTATGTCGCGGCGCTGTCGGCGTTGCTCGACGATGACGCCTGCGACGCGGTGCTGTTCATTTATGTACCCACCGCGATCACCGTGGCGCAGGAGATCGCGCGCGCGTGCGCGCCGCTCGCCAAGGGCAAGCGCGTGCTGGCGTGCTGGCTGGGCGTGGACGCGGTGGCGCACGCGCGGCGCTTTTTCGAGGCGGCGGGCATCCCCTGTTACGACACGCCGGAGCAAGCGGTGGCGGCGTTTTTGCAGCTCGCCAATTACCAACGCAACCAGCAGTTGTTGATGGAAATTCCGCCGTCGATGTCGGCTGATTTCACGTCCGATGTCGCGGCCGCGCGCGCGGCGGTGACCGAGGCGCTCGCCGCGGGCCGCGCGTGGTTAAGCGAACGCGAAGCGCGGCGCGTGCTGGCGGCGTATCGTATTCCCGTCGTGCGTACGCAAAGCGCGGCGAACGTGGACGACGCGGTGAACGTCGCGGCGCAAATCGGTTTTCCGGTGGCTTTGAAGATCGATTCGCCGCAAGTCACGCACAAATCCGATGTCGGCGGTGTAGCGTTAAATCTCGCCAATGCCGAGGAAGTGCGCCACGCCGCACAAGCGATGGCGCGGCGGCTTACCGAACGCGCGCCGCACGCCACGCTCGCCGGTTTCACCGTGCAGGAAATGATCGTGCGCCCCAACGCGGTGGAAACCATCGCCGGCGCCGCCGTCGATTCGGTGTTCGGCCCGGTGATGCTGTTCGGCCAGGGCGGCGTGGCGGTGGAGGTAGTGGCGGACCGCGCGATGGCGTTGCCGCCGTTGAATCTGACGCTGGCCGCGGATTTGATTTCGCGCACGCGGGTGTCCAAACTGCTTCAGGGTTATCGCGATCGCCCGCCGGTGAAACGTGGAGCGGTCGAACTCGCATTGGTGCAACTGTCGCAGTTGATGGTGGATATCGCCGACATCGCCGAGATCGACATCAACCCGCTGCTCGCCGATGAGAAGGGCGTGATCGCGCTCGATGCGCGCATCCGCGTCACGCCCGCCGCGCAACGCGGCAGCGATCGTTTGGCGATACGGCCTTATCCCAACGAGCTTGGCGAACGCGTCAACATTGCCGGGCGCGACCTTGTGCTGCGCCCGATCCGCCCGGAAGACGCACCCGCGCACGCGCGCTTTCTCGACCAGGTCGACGCGCAGGATTTGCAAATGCGTTTTTTTCACGCGGTGCGCACCATTACCGGCACGCAGCTCGCGCGCTTTACCCAGATCGACTACGACCGCGAAATGGCGTTTATCGCCAGCGCCGATGACGGCACGCCCCACGCGCAAACCCTAGGCGTGGTGCGCACCATCGCCAACCCGGATAACACCGAAGCCGAGTTCGCGATATTGGTGCGCTCCGATCTCAAGGGCCGCGGCCTGGGCACGCGGCTGATGCAAAAAATCATCGCCTATAGCCGCGCTCGCGGCACCGGCGCGTTAACCGCGATCACACTGCGCAACAATGATGGCATGCTGGCGCTGGCGCGCGAGTGTGGCTTTGCGCTGCAAGCGGGTGACGAACCGGGCGTGGTGGCGTTACGTCTGAAGTTGCAAGACGCCGCGCCGCCCGCTTAGCGCAAGCGTAAGTCCGCGGTGGGCGCCGGGTGACGCGCTAAAATGCCGAAAGCGCGCGCGCCGCGCGCAAGTTGATGGCGATGGATGGCGCGGCGCTGAACGCTGAACGTTGAACGTTGCATCGGCCGCCTTGAGCCATTTAAAAAATATCAATAAAATCAAATACTTATGTCAAACACCCCCACTGCCGAATTAGCCGCCTTCATCGCCGGCTTGCACTACGAACAAATTCCCGCCGCGGTGCGCGAGCGCGTCAAGGACATCATGCTCGATGCGATTGCCAGCGCGCTCGCCGGCACGCGCGGCGAGGAGGTGAAGCAGATACGCGCGCTGGCGGGCGCGCTGGGCGCATCGCGCGAGGCGAGCATCATCGGCGGCGACAAACTCTCGCTCGCCGGCGCGACGTTGTTGAACGGTTATCTCGTTACCGCGGTGACCGTGTGTGACGTGCATCGGCCCACGCTTTATCACACCACGCCGCAAGTGATTCCCGGTGCGTTGGCGCTGGCCGAGCGCGATGGCGCGAGCGGCAAGGCATTACTCACCGCGGTGGCGGCCGGCCTGGAGACCTCGGTGCGCGTGGCCAACGGCACGCACTACAGCGCGTTTCGCGCGCGCGGCTGGCATTCGCCGGGCGTGGTGGGGCCGTTTGGTGGCGCCGCGGCGGTGGGCAAGTTGTGCGGCTTTGACGCCGGCAAGCAGTTGATGGCGTTCGGGCTTGCCGGGTCGCAATCGGCGGGCACGTTTGCGCATTGGGGCACGCCGACGATCAAGTTTCATCAATGCCGCGGCGCGTTGTCGGGCTTGATGGCGGGCTTGCTGGCGCAGACCGGGTTTCTCGCCTCCAGCGAAATTCTCGTGCACAAAGACGGCGGCATCTACAACGCCTATTCCGACGGCGGCAAGCCGGAGTTGTTGACCGGCGGCCTCGGTCAACAATGGCAGCTCGAACAAATTTCGCTGCGCTTGTGGCCAGCGGCAAGCTCGGTGCAATCGGTGATCACCGCGCTTTTCGCGCTCGCCGAAAAACACAACCTGAGGCCCGCCGACATCGCCGAGGTGCGGGTGGCGCTCTCGCCCGGCGTCTACGACATGCACGGCACGCTGGCGTGGGATGACAAATTCAAGGCGCTGCTGTCAATGCCGTACATCACCTCGATCGTGCTGCACGACCGCGCCTGTTGGCTCGATCAGTTCGAGCCCGCGCGCATTGCCGACAAAGCGGTGGACGCGTTCGCGCGCGGCAAAGTCAAGGTGCGCGCCGATGCCGCGGTGCAGGGCACGGCTACCATCGTCGAGATCAAAACCACGGCTGGTGTTACGCACACCGACAATCGCCCGGTGGCCAAGGGCGATGCGGCCGATCCGCTAAGCCGCGCCGAAATCGTCGCCAAGCTCAACACGGCGGCGCGCGGGGTGATTCCTGAAGCGGCGGCGCGGCGCATCGTCACCCTGGTTGATACGCTGGAGCGCGTGGATAACGTGCGCGAGTTGCTCGACGCGGCGCGCGCCGTGTAAGCGGCCTTAGCCGGCCCCGCCCAAAATCACTTAAACTGGCCTTCCCTGCAAAACACGACGGAGGAATGCTCATGAGCCAACCCATGCACCAACTGAAAGGCCCGCTCGATGGCGTAAGAGTAGTGGCATGTTCCACCGCGCAAGCCGGCACCGTGCCGTATATGCTGATGGCGGATCTGGGCGCGGAGGTGATCAAAATCGAAGTGCCGGGCGTGGGGGATAACTCGCGCGGCTCGAGTATTTTTCCGGGGCTGCCGAGCATTTATTTTGAAACCAACAATCGCGGCGTCAAGAGCTTCACGCTCAACATGAAAAGCGCGGAGTCGCGCGAGATTTTGCACCGGCTGGTGAAGCGCGCGGATATTTTCGGCCAGAATTTCCGCCCTGGCGCCGCGGAAAAAAACGGCTTTGGTTATGAAGACCTGAAAAAGGTCAATCCCAAACTTGTCTACATGTCGATTTCCGGTTACGGCCCCAAGGGGCCGAATTCGAAGCTGCCCGGCACCGACTCCATGGCGCAGGCGCTGGGCGGTATTGCCGAGGCGTATTCCACGCCGGGGCAGCCGCTGCGCACGGGGGTGGTGTCGGTGGCCGATGAAACCTGCGCGATCCTCGCCTTTGGCGGCGCTCTGGCCGCGCTGCAATGCGCGCGTACCCATGGCGTCGGGCAAAAAGTCGAGTGCTCGCTGCTGGGCGGGCAAATCCGCCTGATGGGCTGGACGCTCACCACCGCGATGTGGCGCGATAAAAACCCGGTGACGGGGCAGGCGCGCATCACCGGCACCGAAAAACGCCCCGGCATGAGCGCGAGCTTTAACGACATCAATGGCAAGCCGCTGGTGTTTCAGTTAAACGGCGAGGCCAAGTGGAAAAACGCCATGACCGCGCTGGGTTTTTACGATGCGCTGTCGCAGGCCGGTTTTGCCAACTTGGGCGTGGTGACGCAATCGGAAGACCAGAGGAAAACCCTGCTCGCCACCCTCGATAAGCTCTTCGCCACCGGCCCGCGCGACAAATGGGTGGACATTTTGCGCAAGGCGGATATCGTGTCCGCGCCGATCAACACGCTGCTGGAAGCGTCGAACGACCCGGATGTGCTCGCCAACGGCTACGTCACCGAAGTCGAGTACCCCGACTACAACAAAAAACTCAAGGTGCATGGCACGCCGTGGCAATTTTCCGAAACGCCGGCGCGCATCGGCCGCGCGCCCAAGCTCGGCGAACACAACGACGCGGTGTTGGCCGAGCTTGGCTACAGCGCGGCGCAGATCGCCGGGTTTCGCGAGCGGCAGGTGATTTGATGCGCAGCGGCGCACGCAACGCATCAATGCCGAACAGCAAAAAGCGCTGCTGACCATCGCGCTGCTGGCGGCGTTTGCCGATGGCGCCAAGGACGAGCGCGAGCGCGAAGCCTTGCGCCGCCTGGCGCATTCGCTAAGCGCCGAAACCGGCGCGGCGGATCTGGCGGGCCTGTATACCGATGTGCTGCTAAAGCGCGTCGATTTGACCCAGGCCGCGGCCGCATTGAGCGAGCCCGGCCATCGCCAACTCGCCTATGAAATGGCGGTGAGCGTATGTGATGCCGATGGCCGCACCGGCGCTGCGGAACGGCGCTTTTTGGAGCAACTCGCGCAGGCGCTGGCGCTCGATGCCGGCATCACCGAGCCGCTCGATCGCGAGGCCGATGCGCTCGCTGCGTTGACCGAGGCCGCGGCGCCGGCGCAGGTGCCCGCGGTTGCGGCGGCGGCCTCGCCCGCCAAGCCCGACGACGCGGTGATCGAGCGTTCGATACTGAACCACTCGATTCTGAACGGCGCGCTGGAATTGTTGCCGCAATCGTGGGCGTCGATGGCGATCATCCCGCTGCAAATCAAAATGGTTTACGGCATCGGCAAAGCCCACGGCTATGAGCTCGACCAAGGCCATATCCGCGAACTGCTGGCCACACTTGGCATCGGCATGACCTCGCAATATCTGGAGCAATTCGGACGCAAGCTGCTGGGCGGCTTGTTGGGCGCGGTGGCCGGCGGCTTGGGCAGGGGCCTGGGCAAGGCCGCGGCGGGCGCCGCGTTTTCGTTCGCCACGACCTACGCGCTGGGCCAGGTCGCGAAACGTTATTACGCGGGCGGACGGCAAATGAACACCGCGCTGCTTAACGACACATTCAAGAATCTGCTCGGCCCGGCGCGAGCGCTGCAAGCGCAATACCTGCCGCAAATCCGCGAACGCGCGGCCCATCTCGATCTCAAGCAAATTACCTCGCTGGTGCGCGGGGCGTGAGCGCGCGCCGGCGTGGGTGCTGGCCACGGCAGCGGCCCATACCGTACCGCGATGGAGCGCATGCGCGACAGCGCCTTGTACGCGCGCGTGTGAGACCGGGATTGACCGCGGGGCGCGGCTGACGCTACAGTGGGTTCGCGCCCCTGATATGCTTTGACATTGTTGGCGTCTTTAGCGTGGTTGGCCTGTTTAGCGTCCTTAGCATTTTTGGCATCGCTCACCGTGGGGATCGACAATCATGATAGCCGCCGGCAGCCTGCCAGCAGGGTTCGAGCAGTGGATGACCCCGACTGCCTCAAACCGCCCGGCTGCGTCGAACTGGAAGTCAACGACATGTCGAGTGAAGGCGATGCCAAATTCGCGCTCGATGCTCACGCGCACCTGCGAACAGTCGTCAAACGCCAGGGTTTGAGGTGACGCGCCAGCTCACGCACATCTTGCGGCTAAGCACGCGCGGACGTGGCTTAACCGAGATGACGCGCGAGATCGTCGCGTGGGTTGGGCACGCGGCGATGAAAACCGGTTTGCTCACGGTGTTTATCCGCCACACCTCGGCGAGTTTGTTGATTCAGGAAAACGCCGATCCCGCGGTGCCGCGCGACCTGGAACGTTTTTTCGCGCGATTGGTGCGCGACGGCGATCCGCTGTTCGAGCACGCCAGCGAAGGCGCGGACGACATGCCAGCGCATGTGCGCGCCGCGCTCACGCAAACGCAGGTGTCGATCCCGCTCGTTGATGGCGCACTCGCGCTCGGCACCTGGCAGGGGATTTATCTTTACGAACATCGCACCCGGGCACACACGCGCGAGGTGGTCCTGCATCTGGCGGGTGAACCGTGATGGCGTTAACGCGCAAGCCCGGGCCGCAACTGCCAGCGCTGAAATCGCAAGCGCTCGTCGGCACAGGGCTCCAGGATGAGCGGCCGTATCAGGTGCGGCGGTTGGCCGCCGCCGCCGGGCCGGCTCGGCGAGTCGCTTACCGTGAGGCACAGCGCGCTCGCCTGGCGGGTGGCGATACGGCCATCGGGCCGAAGCTCGAACATCTGTGGCGTGCTCTCGTCGCAGGCAGCCAGGGTGAGCTGCGCACCGGGGTGGTGATCGCGGTGGGTCATGCACACGTCAAACGCGGGCAGGCGAAACTCGCCGCGTGCCAGGCGCGAGGCATCGAAACCTTGATCGGCCGCGATCGTGCCCTGATAGCTGTAACAGGTGTGGGCCTGCAAGCCTTGCGCAGGATTTGCCCGCGTTTGCCAGCCGACGATGTCGATGCACAATCCGCGTGGCTCGTCTAGCATCTCAGTCAATGTTATTTCCACGGTGACGGGCACCGTGTTTTGCGCTGCCGCCACGACCGTAAGCATGCCCAGCCCGATGGCTGCGGCGTAAAGGCGTTGGCGTTGCTTGCGCAAGCGCGCTACCGGCCGAAAAACTTTTTCACGGTATCGTCCGCCACTTGCTGCAGGAAGGCGGCGCTGTCTTTATCCACGCGGCCGAAGTAATCGTAGCTGTTGCCCAGCGCCGATTTGCCGTAGACCGCGGCATACACCGTGCACGCGGCGAGATAGGTGCCGAGCAGATCGGGGTGCGAGCCGTCGTACTCCTTGTGCAGCTTGATGCCGGGGCGGCGGCGGTAGGCTTCCTCGAACGCGAGTCCCACGGGGATCACCAGCGCGCCGGCGGCGTTGCCCGTGGCGATGTACATGGCTTCGACCTGGCGCATCATGTCGGCGCCGGCGAACTTGCTCGGCGGCACGTGCGCGTGGGTCATATAGAGCGCGGTTTTGCCGCCGCGCTTGGCGATTTCGCCGCTAAAGTCGAGCACGTCCTGGTGAAAGCGTGCTTGCCGCGCCTGCGTCAAGGCGTCGGTGCTGGCGCCTTGCAGAATGACCAGATCGAAGGGCGCTTTCATGCCCAGGTTGCCCGGTGTGAGCAGATGCTGGATATTGTGATGCCATAGCGGCGCGCCGCCGATGGTTGCCGATTTATATTGCAGTTGCTTGGCGAGCGCGGGGTCGGCGGCGAGCGCCAGGCGGCGCACGTGATTGTGCAGGCTGTCGTTGTAATACAAATAGCTGTTGCCGACGAACAACACCTGCCGGGGGGTGTCGACCTGCGGTTGTTTGACCGCGGGTGCGGCCGCGTCCACCACGCCGGCGTGGGCCAGAAGCAGCGCGAGCCAGGCGGCGAACAGCTTCAGTGGGGTTTTCAGGGTGATCATCGCGAGTCGTGGTTATCGTGTATTCGGTTTTCACTAACGCAGCAACGGGTTTCCCGCCGCCTTGGCGGCGGGCTCGGCCACCGCGAAAATATCCTTGTAGCCCATGTAAAGCGAACCCATTAGCACGGGTATCCACACCAGATATCCCAGGCCAAAAGGGATCGCGGCGACAAAGTTCAAGGCAAACACGATCACGCCGTAAATCAAAAACGGCACAATATTGCGCAGGCACGCGCCGAAAGAAAGCTTCATCGCATCCACCGCGTTGAGGTGGTTGAACAAAATCAGCGGCGGCGCGAACCACACCGCCATCATCAACGGCACCATCAAGGCCATGGCGAGCAGCACGCCGATCATCATGCTGCCGATCAGCGAGATGATACCGGCGAAGGACATTGCGCCATCGCCGCGGATGCTTTGCAGTGCTGGCAAGCCAATCGCCGCGAAGGCGAGGCCGATGATCACCGCCATCGCGATCAGATAGGCCGCGCCGACGATGATTAATTGCGTTAATCGGTCACCCGATTCAAACCCCGCCCACAAGTGTTGCAGTTCGAGCGTCTCGCCGTTGTCGAGCGCGCGGCAGCCCAGCATGAGGCCGCCCACCAACACCGGCCACAACACCCACAAGGCGATAGCGCCGATCAGCGGAATCATCGCCACGATCACCACGGCGATCAACAGCAACACTGTCAGCACCAGCCACATCACCGCGTTTTTGGCGAATAGGTTAAAGCCGTCCGCGATCCACTGCATGCCGTTGCCAGCATTTACCGCGCGAGGGTTCATGTAGCGGGCCTCCCGTTATTTTCGCGGCGCCATTATTGCGCAGAAACTCAAACGGTACCACTGATTTAAAAAGATCAATAAAATCAGCTAGATACATAGTCCATACGGGAAACGAAAGCGAGCGCCGCAAGCGGGTGCGGCGCACACCCACGCGAGCTGCGCGCGGCCGCCACGCGTAAAATTAGTGCGCGTGTTTGCCGTCGCCGGGCGCGGGC
>Ga0194132_10001074_pt1 | contig 55512 bp, 55 predicted proteins | sample TA2KigOf80mmetaG_FD_148612 | JGI IMG/M metagenome (GOLD analysis project Ga0194132, IMG submission 148612) | Freshwater microbial communities from Lake Tanganyika, Tanzania - TA2015054 Kigoma Offshore 80m | ecosystem: Environmental > Aquatic > Freshwater > Lake | place: Tanzania: Lake... | reverse complement strand
CGTCCTTCTACGGCCTCTCCATCGGAATCGAGGTGCTGCTCCTGGCCTTCATCCTGCGCTCCGCCTGGACATGGCCCCGCACGTCCTCACCGTCGATACCAGACGGAACAAAAAACCCTTAATCCTTTTCCTGAATCCGTGAAATCTGCGGACTACTTCCTCACCGGGTCTTCCGCCATCACCTTCTTGATGTCCAGTATCTGGTCGCGGATTAGCGCCGCCTTCTCGAACTCGAGGTTGCGGGCCGCTTCCTTCATCTGGACCTCAAGGTCCTTGATCAGCCGCTGCAGGTCGTCCTTCGGGATGTCCGTCTTCACGACGTACGGCGTGCGCGTCTCCGCGATCATCCGCACGCGCTCCGTGATGTCGTGCACGGTCTTGCGGATGCCCTGCGGCGTGATGCCGTGCTCGCGGTTGTACGCCTCCTGCAGCGCGCGGCGGCGGTCGGTCTCCTCTATCGCGTCCTTCATCGAGTCCGTCACCTTGTCGGCGTACATGATGACTCGACCGTCGATGTGGCGCGCCGCGCGGCCTATCGTCTGGATCATTGACATCCGGGATCGCAGGAAGCCCTCCTTGTCCGCGTCCAGGATGGCCACGAGGCTCACCTCAGGCAGGTCCAGCCCCTCTCGCAGCAGGTTGATCCCCACCACCACGTCGTAGACGCCCAGCCGCAGGTCGCGCAGGATCTCGGTGCGCTCCAGCGTCTCAACCTCTGAGTGGAGGTACTGCGTCTTGATTCCGGCCTCCTTCAGGTAGTCCGAAAGCTCCTCCGCCATGCGCTTCGTCAGAGTCGTTACGAGCGTCCGCTCCCCCAGGTCCACGCGCACCCGCACCTGGTAAAGCAGGTCGTCAATCTGCCCCTTCGTCGGCTTGACCTCGATTATCGGGTCCAGCAGCCCCGTGGGGCGGATGACCTGCTGCACTACGTGCTTCGACTGCTCGTACTCGTACGGCCCCGGCGTTGCGGAGACGTATACGACCTGGTTGATGCGCTCCTCGAACTCGGCGAAGTTGAGCGGCCGGTTGTCGAGCGCCGACGGCAGGCGGAAGCCGTACTCCACCAGCACCTCCTTGCGGGACCGGTCGCCGCCGTACATCGCCCGCACCTGCGGGAGCGTCATATGCGACTCGTCGACGAACAGCAGGAAGTCGTCCGGGAGGTAGTCCATGAGGGTGTACGGCGTGCTCCCCGGCTGGCGGCGCGAAAGGTGCAGAGAGTAGTTCTCGACGCCGGAACAGTAGCCGGTTTCCCGCAGCATCTCAATGTCGTACCGTGTCCGCGACTCCAGGCGCTGCGCTTCCAGCGGCTTCCCCTGCCCGTTCAGGACGGCCAGCCGCTCCACGAGCTCCTTCTCGATGTCGTTGATCGCCTCGTTCAGCTTCTCTTTGGACGTCACGAAGTGCTTCGCCGGGTATATCTCGATGTCCTCGCGGTCGGTCAGTATCTCCCCGGTCAGCGGGTCGAGCGTTGTGATCCTCTCCACCTCGTCGCCCCAGAACTCGATGCGTACGCCCACCTCGTCCTCGTACGCCGGCAGGATTTCCAGCGTGTCGCCGCGGACACGGAACTTCCCGCGCGAGAAGTCAATGTCGTTGCGCTCGTACTGCATGTCCACGAGCTGCCGCATCAGCTTGTTACGGCTGCGCTTCTCGCCCTTGCGGATGTACGCGACGAAGCTCTGGTACTCCTCCGGCGAGCCCAGGCCGAAGATGCAAGAAACAGACGCGACGATTATCACGTCCCGGCGGGTCAGCACCGCCCGCGTCGCCGAATGGCGCAGCTTGTCTAGCTGCTCGTTGATGTCGGAGTCCTTCTCGATATATGTGTCCGTCCGGGGCACGTACGCCTCGGGCTGGTAGTAGTCGTAGTAGCTGACGAAGTACTCGACGGAGTTGGTGGGGAAGAACTCCTGGAACTCGGTCGTGAGCTGCGCCGCCAGCGTCTTGTTGTGGGCGATCACCAGCGCAGGACGCTGCAGGCGCTCGATGACGCACGCCATCGTGAACGTCTTGCCGCTGCCGGTAACGCCCAGCAGCGTCTGGTGCTTGTTGCCGCGCCCCACGCCGTCCACCAGCTTCGCAATAGCAAGCGGCTGGTCGCCGGTTGGCACAAAATGCGATTCGATCTTGAACTGGGGCATGAGACAGCTCTCCCGTGGCGCAAAACGAGGGAATTGGAACAGATGGCCGCATGGATATTGTAGTCCAGACTGCCCCCCTCTGGCGAGGGGAAAATGGGGAGGCCTATCCTGGGGCGCTCCCCACCTTTGTCATCCTGAGTCCGCTGCGGCGGACGAAGGATCGTTCAGGCGACGCCGCAGGGCCAGACCGCCTCATCATCAGGCAACGTTCCAGGGGCATGCCGGACATTCGCCCACGTCCCCATTCGCCCACGCCTTCCGCCCTGACTTCATTCGCCCACGGCTTCCGCCCACACGTCACCCGTGCGCCTCTTAATGGTTGTCCGTCAGCTGCGATATCGGCCGCACGGAAACGACCACGTCCACGGTCACAGTAATGCCGCTCGCCCTCAAAATCGTGACCTTTACCGTGTCGCCCGGCCTGCGGTGCCTGACCATGTGCGCGCTGAGGTCCTTCATCGACTTCATCGGCACGCCGTCGAGCGCCAGGATAATGTCGCCGCGCCGGACCACCGGGTTGCCGCGGGCGTCGCTTGTGATCGTCGTCGCCATCAGCCCGGCCTGGCTGGCCGGCCCTCCGGTGAATACCTGCTCCATGTAGATGCCCTTGAGGGTCGTCTCCACTCCCAGCGCCGCGGCCAGCTCCGGGTAGAGGTCGCCGCCGCTGATCCCCAGGTAGGCGTACTCGTACTTGCCCTTCGAGATGAGGTCGGGGACCACCCGCTTCGCCGTGTCCACAGGCACCGCGAAGCCGATGCCCGCCGAGCCGCCCGTCTCGCTGATGATCTGTGTGTTGATGCCGATCACGCGCCCCAGCCTGTCAAGCAAAGGCCCACCGGAGTTGCCCGGGTTGATCGGCGCGTCTGTCTGGATGATCTCGGGGTTCGTGTACGATGCCACCAGCCCCTCAATGGTGCGGCCGAGGGCGCTCACAATGCCCTTCGTCATCGTGAAGTCCTGGCCGAAGGGGTTGCCGATGGCTATCGCCATCTGTCCGACCTTTACCTCGCTGTCGTCGCCGAGTGCAACAGGCGTCAGCCGCTCGGCCGGCAGGTCAACCTTCAGCGCCGCAAGGTCAGCATAAGGATCGACGCCGAGCACCGTCGCGTTCGCCTCCGTGCCGTCGTGGAAAATGACGATTACGCGCGCTGCGCCGCTGACAACGTGATTGTTCGTCACAATGTGGCCCTGCTTGTCCCAAACGAAGCCGGAGCCCTCGCCCAGGTCCACGAACGCGCCGGAAGTCGTCCGCCGCTGGACGCGGATGTGGACCACTGAAGGCAGCACGCGCTCGTAAAGGCTGCTCATCGCCTGGTCCACGGCGGCCGCCACGGCGTCCGGGTGCCCCATGATCTGGTCCACCACCGCTGCGGGCAGCGGCGTGGGCGTCGGGACCGGAGGCGCAGCCGTTGGCGCGGGAGCGGCCGTTGCCGACGGCGCAACGACCGGCGGCGTTGCCGTGGACGCCTGGGCAGGCGACATGATGTCGATCGGCCGCGCGGTCTGCGTCGGCGCGGAGCCCTGGGCGCCGGCGGACGTAGGCTCCGCGGGAGGGGCCGGCGTCTGGGTCGCAACTTCAGGCGGAATCGTCGCTGGCGACGCAGGCTCGGACGTAGGCGTGGCAGTGGGTGAGGCGTCGCCGCACGCGGCGACGGCAATAATGCTCAGGAGAGAAACGAAGGGCAACGCGAGACTGAATATGTGCTTTCGTGACATAAACGACCCCTGAACGGCAAAATGTGGGTTGGTACATCGGCATCCGATGCACCAGCGATAGATACAACGTGGCTGCCATTCAGGAGGGTATTTTAGCAAGCGGATGTTAAGACCCTTTGAAGAGGCCGCCGTCCAACCCGTCCAACCCGTCCAACCCGTCTAACTCGTCCAACCGCTCGAATGCCCGCGCGGGCTTCAGCGTGCGGCGCGCGCCACCCATATCATCTCTTCGCTCCCCTCCTCAAACGGCGACATCCCAAAGTCCCCGAACAGGTCAAGCACTTCGTAGCCGCAGGTGCGGAGAAGGTGGTGCATCTCCCAGCGATGCGCGTAGCGGAGGTCGAATTCGCGGTAGATGCGGCGGGAAACGTCCCCTCCGGGCGCGACCACGTCCGCGGTAACCCGCACGGACATGGCCTGGCTGTAGTGGTCGTACCTTGTCTGGTGCCACAGGACGATCTTCCCACCCTCCCCGTCCTCGACGTCCCTGAGGTGGTAGGCGATGTCCTCGTCCTGCGCCAGCATCTGCGGGTCCGGCACGAAGATATCGAAGATCAGCCGCCCGTCCGGCTCAAGGTGGCGCCTGATCGTCTCCAGGCACTTCACCTGGTCGTCCACAGTGAGTAGCGAGAGGAATCCCCTGAAGGGAATGATAACGAGCTTGAACTTGCGGTCGAGAGAGAAGTCCCGCATATCGCCGTGCACGAGCGTCAGCTTGCTCTCGCCTCGTGGCATCGCCTGCTTCGCTTTGCGCCGCGCTACCTGGAGCATCTGCTTCGAAAAGTCCAGCCCCACAACCTCCACGCCCGCCTCGGCGATCGGAATAGCCACCCTGCCCGTCCCGCACCCCAGCTCCAGCACCGGCCCTACGGACTCGACGGCCTCTTCCACGTAGAAGGGTATGTCATCCTGTACGTACGAGTAGATGGCATCGTAAACGTCCGCGCATGAATCGTAAGGATTGCTCTCCATGGCTGTGCTACCGCCCCGCCAGGAACTGCAGGCTCATGCGCACCCTGTCCTCAAATGTCAACCCCGCGCCCTTCGGTACTGACGCCGCCGCCTGCGTCGCCTCCGCTACGGTGTACCCCAACGCCGTAAGCGCCTGCAAAACATCCCCCTCCCCCGCCGCCGCCGGCGCGGCAGTGAGCTCGATGTTGAGCTTGCCCTTGAGCTCGAGTACGATGCGGCTGCCGGTCTTGGGGCCGACACCCGGGATGCCCTTGAAGGCATCCGTGTCGCCCGTCGCCACTGCCGCGGCAAGCGATTCCGGCGAGAGGCGGGAGAGGACGGACATGGCCACCTTGTTGCCGACTCCATTAACTGTGAGCAACGCCTCGAATGCCTGCCGGTACTCGGTGTTGCTGAAGCCGTAGAGCGACATGCCGTCTTCACGCACCTGGAACGAGGTGTAGAGCCTCACAGTCTCGCCGATCGCCCCGACGGAGTCCGCCATGGGAACCGGCACGTTGACCCGTAAGGTGAAGCCGCCTACGAAGACCTCCACCCAGCCGATGCCGATGTTCACCAGCTTGCCTTCAATTCCAGTTATCATGAGGGACAAGTCCGAAGTTGCAGGATGTTGGAACAGGTTATCACAATGGCTTTTGACGGTGGGCGTTACTCGCGCATCTCAATTTCGGATGCCCGTGCGCCGTTGATGTGGCAGATGGCTACGGCCAGAGCGTCCGCGGCGTCCGTTGACTTTGGTGTGGAATCAAGGCCCAGGATTATCTGGACCATCTCCTGGACCTGCTCCTTTGTTCCCACGCCGTAGTCTACTACGGCACGCTTCACCTGTGCCGGTGCGTAGACGCTTGCGTCCAGGCCGGCCCGGGCGGCGACAAGGAGAGCGATCGCCTGGGCCTGTCCTGTCGCCAGCGCCGCCTTGATGTTCTTCGCGGCGAAGGGCTCCTCAAGGGCGACTTCGGTGGGCTTCCACCGGTCGACGATGTCTGTCAGGCGCTCAAAAATGCAGTCCAGCCTGCGCGACAGGGGCTGCTTCAAAGGCGTTGTGATTACATCAAAATAGAGGGCGCTGTAACGCGCGCCGTCGTACTCCACTACCGCGACGCCCATTTTGTATGTCCCCGGGTCGATTCCGAGGATGCGCATGTCGGACCTCCCGAAGGGTTCCGCAGTCAGGTGTATTTGATCCGATGCTGCCGGCTTCGTAGCCCGCGCGATGAATCGCGCGGCTATCAGGGACGCGTATAATGACAAGGGGCACACATGTGTGTGCCCCTGAGCTTTTCTTGACTTTCCTGTTAGTTACCGTTCCGGTACTGCTCTATCGCCGAGTCTGGGAAGTCGCCGTTGGAGAAGACCTTCTGGACATCGTCCAGGTCCTCCAGTATGTCCAGCAACTTCAGGGCTGACAGCGCGGATTTCTCATCCATCGGCACCATCACTTTGGGGACCATCGAGAGCTCCGCAGACGAGACTGTGGCGCCGGCCTCGGTTAGGGACCGCCTCACCTTCTCCATGGTTTCCGGGGGGCAGTAGACAGTGAGCGTTGTGCTCTCGGCATTGATGTCGTCTGCGCCGGCGTCTATTGCCGTGAGCGTCATGTCATCCGCTTTGTCCGGGCTGCCGATGTCCGCCGTGAGGACGCCTTTCTGCGCAAACTGCCAGGAGACCGCGCCGCTCTCCGCAAGGGAGCCTCCGCGCTTGGTGAAGTTGGAGCGAATGTCGGAGACGGTGCGGTTTCGGTTGTCGCTGACGGCCTGTACTATGATGGCGATGCCGCCGGGGCCGTAGCCCTCGTACACCATCTCAACGGGCACTTCGCCGTCCTTCATCTCTCCGGTGCCCTTCTTGATTGCGCGGTTGATGTTATCGACAGGCATATTGCTGTCGCGGGCCTTTTGCACCGCGAGCCGCAGCCTGAAGTTGCCTTCCGGGTCACCGCCGCCCATGCGCGCGGCAACGATTATCTCCTTGGACAGCTTGGTGAAAAGGGCGCCACGTTTCTGATCGGTGGCTGCCTTCGCGTGTTTTATCGTTGCCCATTTTGAGTGACCTGACATGGGAGTCTCCTGAAAACTCTGTTACCTTGCAGGGCGATACAGGCCCGTGCGGCTGGGTGGCCCTGGTAAACGTTGTATCGGCTCGTGGACAATTTTAGCACGGGGCTCGGGAGCGGCGGAAGCTACCGCAGCCCTTCGATGAGCCGTACAACCATTTGGCGCTTGCCCACGTCGATATGCAGCACAACGTCCTTGACGGCGGGCAAAAGGATGTCCTGGCTGTCCGCGCCGGACACGACGTAAACGTCGTTCCCGCCCGTGGTCATGATCTCCGTGACCTGCCCCAGCGGCTCACCGCCTTCGGTCCGGACGTCAATGCCGAGGATCTCGTAGTGGTAGAAGGTGCCGTCAGGGAGCCTGGGGGTCTGGTCCTGTGGAATGGTGAGAAGCGCGCCGTGAAGTGTCTCGGCCGTGTTGCGGTCGGGCACGGTATCGAGCTCGACTATGTGCAGTCCCTTGGCCTGTCGCGACGATACGATTATGGCCGGGCGGCCGTTCAGTTGGACCTGGCTCCCTTTGTCAAGGCGGCCCGGCACGTCGGTCATAGACTCTACCTTGAGCTCGCCGGAAATGCCCCACGGACTCACGACTTTCCCAACGACGATATGGCCGTCGGGCGGGGTCGCGGGTCCGTGGCGTTGCTGGTCTTGTGCTGGCAATTGCGGAGAGGTCAGTCTATTTCGAGGACCGCGCGCGTACCCTGTTTTACAGCGGCGACACGGAGGAGGGCGCGAATGGACTGCGCCACCGTGCCCTCGCGCCCGATGATCTTGCCCTTGTCCTCCGGTGAAACGGTCAGGCGCAGGATTATCCTCCCTCCGGAGGTCTCCTCTGTTACCTGGACCTGGTCCGGATGGGTTGCGATCGAGCGCGCTATGTACTCGACGAGCTCTTTCATGGGGCTCAGGCCTGCTTGACCTTTTCGAGGACACCGGTCTTCTTGAGGATCTGCGCGACGGACTCGCTGGGCTGCGCGCCGGTGCGGAGCCACTTGAGCGTCTTTTCCTCATCTATGGTGACGGCGGGAGGGTTGATCATAGGGTCATAGTGCCCGATCTGGTCCACAAAGGCGCCGTTGCGGGATGCGTGCTGGTCCGCGACGACGATCCTGTAGCTGGGCTTCTTCTTGGCACCTACGCGACGTAGGCGAATTCGCAACATTGGACACCACTTTCCGAGTATTATTCAAATTTGAGCGTAAAGGAGATTCTAGCTTTCTTTCAATGCACTTGTCAACGCAGGCACTTACCGTGTTATAATTCGCAGGTTGCAACAAATCCCAGGGGTATCTTGAAATGAAGGTCGTTTTCCTTGCAGACGTTCAAGGGGTAGCCAACGGCGGAGAGATCAAGACTGTAAAGGCCGGCTTCGCGCGCAACTACCTTATTCCAAAGAATCTGGCCACACCGGCCACCCGCGAAGCCCTGCTCCGGGTGGAGCGCCTGAAGAAGCATGCAGACTCAGAGCGCGTCAAGACGATGCAGGACCTGAAGGGCCTGGCATCGCAACTTGAAGGCAAGCAGGTCGGCATTCCGATGCGCGCCGGCGCAAGCGGCCGCCTGTACGGCTCTGTTACCAACGCGGTGGTGTCTGAAGCTCTTTCGAAGCAGATCGAGCGCACCATCGACAGGCGAGTGGTTGACCTGAAGGAGCCGCTGCGTGAAGTTGGCTCTTACGACGTGGTTGTCAAGCTCCACGCGGACGTCAAGGCGACGATAAGGGTCGTCGTCCACCCGCTGACGATGGATGCTGAGACGTTCCTCAAGTCGAAGGAAGCCAAGCCTGAGGGCGAGGCCGCTCCGGCCCCGGAGGCCGAGGCAGTCGCCGTCGCCGCCGAGGCGCCCGCCGCCGAAGCCGAGGCCCCGAAGAGCTAACGCGTTACTCCGTTTCGCCTGAAAAGGCCGCCCAAATGGCGGCCTTTTTTGCTGCCTTCCTCGCTTGAGGAAGTTCCGGGGAAGCACTAAGATACTGGTATGCCACGAGGCCGTACGCCCTGGTCCGGGCGCACTCGATCTACCTGCGAACCTTTCCTTTTTGTTGAGCACGGTTTACACATGAGCCCCGCTCTGGCCTTTCCGATGCAGAACATGTGTGTCAGGAACGGCTGCGTAAGGCCGTCGGCGACGGATGCGACAAGCGGTGCCGGGGGGTTAACACTGAGTGTACGCTGAACGTCTTCTACCAAACGATCCCGTCGCCGAGGAAGCCGTCGTCGGCTCCATCCTCATCGACGACGAAGCGCTCGCCAAAGTCACGTCTCTTATCAAGCCTGGCGACTTCTACATGGCCAAGTCACGCTGGTGCTACGAGGCGTGCCTGACGCTGTTCGACCGGCGCGAGGCAATCAACCAGGTGACGATAGCACACGAACTCGCCCTCCGCGGCAAGCTGGAGGACGTGGGCGGCGCGGCCTATCTGGCCCACCTTGTACGGTCGGTCCCCACATCCGTCCACATCGCCCACTACGCCGGTATAGTCCAGCGCACGTCTGTGATGCGCCAGCTTATTTCGGCAGCCAGCGACATTGCTGCGATCGGCTACGAGGGCGCTGCCGATACGGATGCGGCGCTGTCGCGCGCAGAAGACCTGTTGTTCAAAGTGCGCACAGGCAAAGGCACACGCGACTTTGTTCAGCTCCGAGAAGTGCTGGACCAGTACATGGAGGAGATGGCGAGCCTGGACGCGGCGCGCGACCAGCACCTCGCCCCCGTAAGCACGGGCTTCCTGGATATGGACAAGCTGCTCGGCGGCGGCCTGCAGCGCTCGGATATGGTCGTCCTCGCCGCCCGTCCCAGCCTCGGCAAGAGCACGCTCGCCTTCAACATCGCCCGGAACGCGGCGGAACAAGGCATGGTCACGGGCATCTTCAGCCTGGAGATGAGTGCGCGCCAGATCGCGGTGAGGCTGCTAGCCAGCGAGGCCAAAGTCGATAGCCACCGCATGAGGATAGGCATGCTCAGTGAGGCCGAGCGCCAGCGAGAGCTGGATGCTATCGGCACGCTTTCCGAGCTGCCCATATACATCGACGACACGCCCTTCCAGGGCATTGTCGAGATGCGCGGCAAGGTGCGCCGGCTCCAGATGGAGCGCGGGCTGGACTTCGTGATAATCGACTACCTCCAGCTCATCATGGGCTCCGGCAGGACGGACAACCGCGTCCAGGAGATGGGAGAGATTTCCCGGTCCATCAAGGGCGTCGCCAGGGAGCTGGACGTGCCCATCCTCGCCCTCTCCCAACTCAGCCGCGCCGTGGAGCAGCGCCCCAACCACCGACCGATGCTCTCGGACCTCCGGGAGAGCGGCTCCATTGAGCAGGACGCAGACGTGGTCGCCTTCATTCACCGCGAAGACAAGTACATGAACAGGGACGAATGGGCAAAAAGTCACCCCAGCGAGCCTTTCCCCGAGAACATCGCCGAGATAATCTTTGCGAAACACCGCAACGGGCCGGTGGGAACAGTGCCTTTGTACTTCAGGAACGACCTGGTGCGCTTCGAGAATGCGACTCTTCAACACCGGTCCAGGGAGTTCGCGTAAATGGCTTTCGCGGGATTCCCGCCCAGGCCGAGGTATACGCCCGTCCCGACCCCCGTTCTGGGCCAGCTGCTTGAGGAGATTGACGACCTTCAGGAGTTGAAGGTAACGCTTCGTGCAATCTGGCTGCTCCACCACAAGCGCACGTATCCGAGGTATTTGACGGTTGACGACCTGATGACAGACCAGACCTGCCTCAGGGTCTTCGGGCCTGGGGCTGAGTCTGCCAGGCGATGCGCTGAAGAGACGATGGCGAAGGCAGTCTCCAGGAGAACGTTCATCGCCGGCACGGCCACCATAGACGGGGCGCGCACCCAGGTGTTCATGCTGAATGCAGAGTCCGAGCGCAGGGCTATGGAGGGTCTCACCGCGCTACCGCGGACAACACCGTCGCCCCAGGTGTCCGGTGCGGCGTCGCCGGCCGACACAGACGCCGCGGAAGATTCACGGCCGAATATCTTCAAGCTCTACGAGGACAACATCGGCCTGATGAGCCCAATGATTGCGGAAGAGCTGAAACTGGCGGAGCAGTCCTACCCTGAGACCTGGATACGGGACGCGTTCAAGGCGGCGGTGACGAGCAACAGGCGGAGCTGGCGGTACATTGCCGCAATCCTGGACCGTTGGGACAGAGAAGGACGAGAAGGCAGAGACGATGCAGGACCTGGGCGATATATTCAAAAAACTCGCTATTAGGCCTCCGGCGAACGGCGACGGCTTTCCCCCGGTGGAGGGATCTCAGCCGCCGGTATCCACTTGCGAGAGGTGCGGCGGCCGTGGCTGGTTCACGCCTGATGTGCCGGTGGGCCACCACGACTTCGGCCGCATAATCGCATGCGACTGCCAGCAGCAGCGGATCGTGGACGAGCGCCACCACCGGCTTTTGCGGTACAGCAACCTTGGTAACCTGAAGCGCTTTACCTTTGAGACGTTTTGCCCGGACGGTCGCGCCAAAGACGCCCCGCAACCGCAAATACGCGCCGCGTACGATGCGGCGCTGGCCTTTGCCGCGGACCCGAAAGGGTGGCTCGTGCTGACCGGGCCGAATGGGGCCGGCAAGACGCACCTGGCCGCGGCCATAGGCAACAGGGTTATCCAGCAAGGCAACATTGTGCTGTTCACGCACGTGGCTGACCTTCTGGACCACCTGCGCTCCACCTTCAGCCCAACGAGCGAGATTGCCTACAGCCAGCTCTTCGAGCAGGTCAAAAGCACCCCTCTTCTCATTCTGGACGGCATCGGCAACTACAGCACGACCCCCTGGGCGGAAGAGAAGCTGATGCAGATCGTCAACCACCGCTTCGACCTTGAGCTGCCGACGGTGATGACCATTTCGGGCTCGCTGGACGAGCTTGACCGGTACATCGTCAGCAGGATCAGGACGCCGGGCCTGAGCCGGATACTGGAGCTTCCGGGTATGGCCCAGCCGAGGGCGAAGCGGCTCGGAGGCATCGAGCCCCAGATGCTCCAGCGGATGACATTCGAGCTGTTCGACAGCCGCGGAAACAACCCGAGCGCCGAACAGCGCGCCAGCCTTGATAACGCAATGCGCGTCGCCAGGAACTACGCGGCGGACCCGGACGGCTGGCTGACGATTATTGGGGAGACCGGCGTCGGAAAGACGCACCTGGCTGTGGCGATCGCGGTGGAGCAACTCAAGCGCGGTCGGCCCGTGTTCTACGCGTTCGTGCCCGAGCTCCTGGACTATCTGCGCTACACCTTCAGCCCGGAAGCGAAGGTGACCTACGACAACATCTTCGACGAGATCAAAAACGCACCCCTGTTGATCCTTGACGATCTGGGGCAGGAGCATAGCAGCCCCTGGGCGAACGAGAAGCTGTACCAGATCGTTGTCCACCGCCACAACGCCCGCCTGCCGACGGTGATAACCAGCATGATTGATTTCACAAAGGAGCGCGGCCCAATCGGATCGCGCGTGCAGGACCCTTCTGTGGGGCAGCTTGTCAGGATGGACGCGCCGGACTACCGCAACAAGAACCGGGACGGCCAGCGCGGAGCGGCGGCCCGCCGTGCCGCGCCCCGGCGGGCGGACCAGGGCCGATGACGGGTCAAGCCCACTGCGTCTTCTGCGAGATAGTTGCGGGTCGTGAGCCCGCGCGAGTCCTCTACCAGGATGACGACATCCTGGTCTTTCGCAACATCCTCACATGGGTCCCCGTGATGCTCCTGCTCATCCCGCGCAAGCACATGAGCCAGGCCGAGCTGTGGGGCAGCGGGCCGCTCCTTGGCCGCATCGGCGAGCTGGCAAGCAGGCTGGGCCAGGAGCACTGCCCGGGAGGGTTTCGCATCCTGTCCAACTTCGGCCACGATGCCATGCAGTCGCAGCCGCACGGCCACGTGCACGTCATCGGCGGCACGCCGCTGGGGCTGTACGTGAGGAGAGGGTAGTAAGTAGTTAGTAGTTGGTAGTTAGCTACCCTCTCCTCCTCATCACCCCCGTCCGGTTGATCTTCGCGCTCTTGTCGCCGATCTTCTTCGTGAAATCTTTCCAGGCGGCGTTATTGGTGATGTCGTCGGAGAGCAGCAGGCCTCCGGGACGGATGCGGGGGTAGGAGGTGGAGAACTCCCAGGTCATGTGCTCGTAGCTGTGGTCGCTGTCGTGGTAGAAGCAGTCGATGGTTCCCAGGCGGTCCAGCAGTCTGGGAAGCTCGACCTTGGCGTCGCCCAGTGTTAGCTCCCACCTTTCGCGCAGCCGCGACGGCACGAGCCAGCCCGTGCGCCGCTCCGTGGGAACGAGCTGTTCGTTGGGCAGCGGAAGGTCTATCGAATAGAGCCTGCCCGTGCCGTTCTTTTCCATCGCGCTGAGGAAGAACGTGCTTGAAGTGCCGCTGGCTACGCCGGTCTCCACCACTACTTCAGGCTTGAGAACTCGAATAGCCGCGTAAATGACGGGCCCGTAGTTCGGGTTCAGCAGGCCTGGCAGGACCGTGGAGTACTTGCGCAGCTCGCCGGCGCAGTACTCCATCACCGGCCTCGCCTCTTCGAAGCACCGCTCAAGCTCCTTCCCGGACGTGCCAAGCACCTTCGACAGCCGGCCGGTCCGCCGCAGGAACGCGACCTCGTTCCGTGTCCACGCGCGGGCTAGTCCGGCAGCCCGGACGGGGTGCGCCAGGCTCCCCTTGTTATATGCAATGGACCTTACAAGGTGGCGGGCGTGCTGAAGCATTTCCCGAAGGCTCCGTGCGGTCGAATCGTTCCGGATGACAATCGTACCACACGCTACCAGGCACCCTATTTGTGGTACCATAATCGGAGCATAAAGTTCGGCTCCGGCCGCCTCTTTCCAAACCCGCATCAGAGGTCTCGCAGATGAAGATCGCAATGCTCCGAGGTCCCCGTGACCTGGTCATAGAAGAACACCCGCTGGATACAAAGAACCTCAAGCCGGACGAGATATGGGTGGAGACCGAGATTTCCGCCCTCAAGATCGGCACGGACCGTGGTAATTACGAGGGCGCGGAAAACGTTCCCGGGGCGCCCACGTATCCGCGATGGGTTGGCGACAGCAACCTGGGCACCGTCCGCGGCGTCGGCAAGGCCGTCGCGAGGTTCAAGGTCGGCGACCGCGTAATCACGCGCGCGCCCCACACCTCCGAGTACCTGATGAGCACTGCGAAGTCGATCGTGAAGGTGCCGGAAGGCGTCGATTCCGAGGATGCGGTGTGGGCGCACCTGTACACGCTCAGCGGGCTGTGCTACCGCAAGGCGAACTTTGTGCCCGGAGAGACCGTCGCAGTCGTGGGCGTTGGAGTGCTCGGCCTGGGCGCGGTCGCGCTGGGGCCGCTCATGGGCGCCCGGGTGGTCGCGCTTGCAAATAGCCCCATCCGCGCCGAGATGGCGAAGAAGATGGGCGCGCACGAGACGATGCTCTCCGACGACCCTGACCTGAATAAGAAGCTGGAAAAGTTCACCCATGGCAACGGCATTGACCTGGTGATCCTTACAGCTAACCCCTGGCCTGCCTACAAGACATCGATGGAGATAGTCCGCAACAACGGTCGCGTCTCGATTGTCAGCCTCCTGGGCCGCGGCGAGGCGGCGCTGGACTTCAATCCCCTTGCGATGGAGTGGTTCTACAACAAGGGCGTTTCAATCATCGCCGTCAACGGCACGCACGGCTACATGTACCCTTCCGGAAAGGAAGACCGCTTCTCGTGGGACCGGCAGTGCGAATACGTGATCGACCTAATGAAGGACGGCAGGCTGCACCCGAAGGATCTCGTTACCCACAGGTTCAGCTACAAGGACATCAAAGTCCCTTATGAAATGATCTACCGCCGTGAGAAGAACATGCTCGGCGTCATATTCACGTGGAAGGACTAGGAGAGAGAAATGCCTACGAGGGCAATCGACCAGAGAGTCAAGAAGTCGGTAGACCTGTATAACCGCGCCGAGCAGTTGATTCCCGGGAAGACGCAGCTCATCAGCCGGCGATCGCGGTCTTACGCGGACGGAGTGAGCCCCATTTACGCAAAGAGCGCGAAGGGGTCGCGGTTCGTCGACGTGGACGGCAACGAGTATATCGACTGGGTGAACGCCGTTACGGCGATCATTCTTGGCCATGCAGACGACGTTGTGGACAACGCCGTCAAGGAACAGATCGACAGGGGCAGCCTCTACACGCTCAACAGCCCGATGGAGATCGAGCTGGCCGAGGTCCTGTGCGACATCATCCCCAGCTGCGAGATGGTGCGGTACACCAAGGGCGGCGGCGAGGCTTGCGCGGTGGCGGTCCGCATCGCGCGCGGGACGACCGGGCGCGACAAGATCGCATTTTGCGGTTACCACGGTTGGCACGACTGGTACCAGGCGGCCAACTTCCTTGCCGACCCAACGACAGGGCAGTTCCCTTTTGCGGGCATTGAGCCTCTGGGCGTGCCGAAGGCGCTGGCGGGGACGGCAATACCTTTCGCTGAGGGGGACATCGCAGGACTTGAGAAGATTTTCAAGGACAACAAGGGCGAAATCGCCGCTGTGATGATGGAGCCGATGCGCAGCTTCCGACCGAAGGAAGGCTATCTCGAAAAGGTCAAGGAGATTGCGCACAAGAACGGCGCGCTGCTCATATTTGACGAGGTCTCCAGCGGCTGGCGCATTTCCCTGGGCGGGGCACAGGAGTGGCTGGGCGTGACCCCGGACATGTCCGTCTTCGCGAAGGCGATGTCTAACGGCTACCCAATGGGCGTCGTAGTCGGCTCGCGCGAGTCGATGCAGCTTGCCGACCGCATGTTCATCTCCAGCTCGTACTGGAGCGACAACATCGGCCTGGCGGCCTCAGTTGCGACGATCGGCGAGCTCAAGCGGCGGGACTCGACGGAGCAGTTCAAGATCATCGGAGAGAAGGCGCGGAAGGCGCTTGAAGGCGCAATAGCGTCCGTGGGCATCAAGGCGAAGGTGACCGGCCTGCACATCGCGCCCACGATGGATATTGAGGTGCCTGACCCGGCGCTGAAGCCCAAGGTGAACACGCTTTTCATACAGGAGATGGCGCGGCGCGGCATCTTCTGCCCCACGCAGTTCAAGGCAACGCTTGCGCACACCGACGAGGACATCCGCATCACAGCCGATGTGGCCGAACAGGCCCTCAAGGTGGTGCGGCGCGGCCTGGAGGGCGAGCTGGACCGCCTGCTGGAGGTTGAGGTCAAGAAGGAGCCCTTCAGGAGACTGGTGAGCTAGAAGTTTTTCATCGGAGTAAAGAGCAGTGACTGGTTTTGCTACACACTTCTTCCCGCCGGTATGGATCGGCGAGCAGCACCACGCGAACGGCACCACCAAGGCCGCCGCGACGAACGAGATCACCGTGGCCGCCAAGCCGCTTGGCGCAGGCCACAAGGGTCGGAAGGTCATCGTAGGCCGATACGGCTTTATCGGCATCGAGACCGGCGACGAGCGCGACGCGGTGGACGCGCTGAACCGAATCATGTGCGTGGCGCTGCTGGCCGGGCTGGATGTGCGCACGGTCCGCAGGAGCGAGCTCGAAGAGGTCGAGATCACGGACGAGACGTTCGAGATCTCCGGCCTCGGAGACGACGTGGTCACCTTCGACCTGGATGAGGGCAATCAGCGTGTGTCCGAGGACCAGATGCGCGCGATCCTCAGGGGTGGCGAGGTGCTCATTGACCATCCGAACCTGACGAACGCGATACAACACCTGCTTGAGGCGCATACACAGTTTGCCGAGGGCGAAAACAAACAGTCCTACATGCTGGCTTGGGACGCCCTGGAGATCTGGCTTAGCCGCGACTGGTGCACCCTCCTGAGCAACAAGAAGGTCCCCAAAGAGACTTACGACAAGATCACTGACGAGCGGTCCTGGACACCAGAGACGATCTGGGAAGGGCTTTATCTGGAAGCGGTGTTGTCGGAGGAGGACAGGGGCCGTCTGCATGCCGCCCGAGCCGTCAGGACGGACGTAGTGAAGCGGGCGTACAGTCCGACGGACGACCAGGCGAGGGAGCTCCTTGACCTTGCAGCGGACTTCTGCAGCCGCTCGATGCGTAAATGGGGATTCCAGCTTCGTGGGTAGTGCGGGCCGCAATTGAATGAAGATAACGCACTTCCAGGGAACGCAGGTGAGAAGGCCGAGGCAGGCTCCGGGCCTCGGCCTCTTGCTTCCCCGCGCACCCATAGGATTGCCCTGCGTCTCCTGGCTCTCGCCCCCATTGTCATCCTATCGATCGTTGTGCTTGTGTTCCGCAACGACCTGGACCGCATAAGCGGACTGGGGTATTTCGGTGTATTCGTCGTAAATATGGTGGCCAGCGGCACCTTCTTTCTGCCTGTGCCGGGCCTCGCAGCCGCGTTCGCCGCCGGGGGGATCTGGAACCCAATAGCTGTCGGCCTGGCAGGCGCACTTGGCTCCACGATCGGTGAGCTGTCCGGATACCTGGCCGGGGCAAGCTCGCAATCTGCTATCGGTTCTCGGCTGCGGCAGAGTCGCTGGTACAACAAGCTGCAGGGGTGGATCGAGAGAAGCGGAACGCTGACCCTGTTCATATTTGCCGCAGTGCCGAACCCGTTGTTCGACGTTGCGGGTTTCATCGCGGGGTCTTTGAAGTACCACGTTGGGCGTTTCCTATTTGCGTGCGGCGCCGGCAAGGCGATCAAGTACGTTGTCGTTGCGCTTGCCGGTTACTGGGGCGCGGACGTGGTACTTGGATGGTTCAGTTAACTGTTCCGACGGTCAGCTTGCGGTCGTCTGAAGAGGCAGGTATTCCTGATATGGGCAGGCGCGCCTCCACTCTCGTCCCAGCCCCTCCGGCGCTTTCGGTCCGGCACTCGCCGCCGGCAACCTGGGCGTAGTCGTTCATGATGCCCATTCCTGCACCGCTGTCGCCAGCGCCGGGCTGGAACCCCTTGCCATCGTCACGTATTGTCAGCACCAGAACATCGTCCGGAGCCAGAGCCAGGCCTAGCCAGACCTGTTTCGCCTCGGCGTGTTTAATGGTATTGGAAAGCGCCTCCTCCGCGATGCGGAACGCTGCGAGTCGCACCTTCTCCGGAATGTACGAGCTGTCCTGGCGCTCCCGCTGCTTGATCACAGGGTCTATTTCCACATCCACTGCGATTGCCAGCTGCGCGTGGTCCGCTAGCGATAACAGGGCGGGTGTGAGCCCGCGCCGCAGAATAGAAGGGTACAACTGCCGGCTTACCTCTCGGACCTCATTCTCGATCACATCGCTGAGGCTGCTCTTTAGCTCCCTTAATCCCGCGTCAACGTCCTCCCTGGACCCTGCCTGGCCCAGCTCCGATAGCCTGTGCATGAGCAGGATAAGGCGGTTCTGCACCGATCCGTGGACGTGGCTGGCGATGTCGCGGCGGAGCGCTTCCGAAACCTCCACGACACGCTCTCTTGAGCGCCGCAGCTCGTCCTCAATTTGCCTGCGTTCCTCTATTTGCGCCAGGAGCCTAGCATTGACGTCATTCACCTCGCGATTGCGGTCTTCCAGCTTGGCGGTATTGGCGCTAATTGTTGCCGCCATGACGTCAAACGCGGCCGCCAGGTCGCCTATCTCGTCATTGCGTCGCGTTCGAGGGGGAATGTTGAAGCTGCCCTCGGAGACCTGTCTCGTATCCATGGCGAGGCGTTTGATCGGGGCCTCGAAGTATTTGGCAAAAAGGAAGGAAATACCTGACCCGATGGCGATGAGGACCAGGGACTGCACCACCGCATCGCGCTTGATGGCCGCTATCTCGGCGTCGAGGTCGGCGGTGGAGAACCCAATCTCGATACCGCCGATCGTCTGGTCCTGGGACTTGATTGGGGCGACGAAGTAGAAGGTGTCCCCTTCCCTGTGGCTGAAGACTTCGGAGCGCGTGATTGCTCGCTGTACCTGGTCAACCGGCACCGTGTTAACCGTGTCGTCAGGTTGGGGGCCGGCGGAGAGCACTCTGCCATCCGGGCCGAATATGGTCATTGCCTCAATGCCCGGTAGGCTGCTGATGAAGTCAGTCAGTCCCTTGATCGCTTCCGGGTTCATGAAGACCAGCGGTATTGCAGCGATCTTGCCGACCACATCGGTAATGCCGTGGCCGGCCGCCACCTGCTGCCTTGCGAAGTCCTCTGTGTGACGGCGAACGTCCAGGAAGGTCGTGATGGCCATCAACGTGGTGATGATGACGATCATTGCCGTGGTAAGCACAACGGCAATTCCCGGCCTGAACCGTCGCCTGCTAAAGGAAAAGCGCAATTGCCATCCCTGGTGTCATGTGAGGCCGGTACGCCTCACTATGAAAGATCTTATGCAAGAAGCATAGGACTCGCAATGACGCCTGTATACCGTGCCATCCCGATGGTAGACGATTATGCTTCCCGAATGGGTGGAGGTCGACTCGTGCGAAAATCTTACGGTTGCCTGCCGGTTTTGAAGGAATATCGAAGGAAGAGGTGGTCTTCCGCCCGTTTGACGGAAAGGAGATTGCCCCACACCGGGGCATTGGGGGCCAGAAGCCTGCCGGAGACCAGTCCGGGCCTGTCTATAGAGCCGTCTCGGCCCGCCACCTGTGGAGATAGCGTCAGGAATAGCTCATCCAGCCGGCTCTCGCCGAAGAATGCGCCCATAAGCTGCGGGCCGCCTTCGACGAGCGCCAATTCCGGTGCAATCTGATCCTGTACGGCCGAAAGGATGGCGGCGGCCGTCGCTTGTTCGCCCGGGACCGCAACTACGCGAATGTGGCTGAGGAGAGCTACATCTGAGAGCTTGTCCGCTCCCGTGCTGGTGGTTACGATCAGTACGGGCGCCTCACCGGACGCGAAGACCGGCAGGCCCAGGTCCAGCGACCCGGTGGCCGAGACTATCACGTTAAGAGGCGGCCCGGACTTTCCCATCGCCTTCCGGAGCCTGTCGTACTCGGAGGCAAGCGGCGGAAAGATATGGCCGGGTGTCCAAACGTGCCGGGGCACGGACCTGAGCGTTCCCGCTCCGACCACGACTGCGTCCGATATGGCCCGCAGGATGCCCATAACGGCGCGGTCATGCTTGTTCGAGCCGCTGATCGGCCCGCCGCCAGTCTTCCCGGGGGTGTTCAGCGCGGTCACGCCGTCCAGCGTGGTCACGAAGTTGCCGATGACGGCGGGCCCTGTCGACGGCGGCGTGTACTCTAGCTTTCCATACAGGCGCATTAGCGCCTCGGCCATGGGTACCGGCACACCTTGTTCGAAGGGCGCTTCGAATAGCGTCTCAAGAGGAGTTAGCGATAGCCCGTCTGTCATCCAAGCTCCTGCGGTCCCTGCAGCGGTTACGTCTAAGCCTTCTACCGACGAAAATATAAAAGCCCCCGTGAGGGGGCCGTACAGGTTTCCGGTGGTAGCGCGTACGGGATTCGAACCCGTGGTCTTCGCCTTGAGAGGGCGATGTCCTTGGCCGCTAGACGAACGCGCCGGAAGAAGGTTGGCCCCAACCTCGTTATCCTCTCCCTCTGGGAGAGAATGTCGCGTCTTCGCGACAGGTGAGGGCTCGTAAGGGCTTCTTGGCTGGGGATCGAGGATTCGAACCTCGGCTCACAGATCCAGAGTCTGTTGTCCTACCACTAGACGAATCCCCAGCGCGGTAGAAACCGTGCCCATCTCAAATGGGGCTTTCTCATTCTATCAGCCGCCCTATTCTGAATCAAGCTGTGTGAGCCCTCTGGCCCACCTCTCCATAGCTGCCCTGGCCGCCGAATACGGGTCCACTGCGCCGGACGCAATCTCGTCAAGTCCCATGGCCCCGCCTACTGCTCCTGCCGTAATCTCAGTCAACCTTGCTTCTATGGCGTCCCGAAGAGCGTCCTTGAACTCCTGGACGCTGCGCGATTCCCTGCGACGGGCGAGGTTGCCTGTCCGCTCGGACTCTCGGCGGTGCTCCTCTACGGCGTCCCTCAGCTCCTGAACGCCCTGCCCCGTGTGGGCCTGTGTAAGGATGATCGGCGGAGTCCACCATCCCGGCGCCCGGCCGAGACGCGTCTCCGCCTTGATCGCAGCAGCAAGCTGCCCCGCTCCCTCCCGGTCCGCCTTGTTGACCACGTAGATGTCCGCAATCTCCATGATGCCGGCCTTGAGGGCCTGGATAGCGTCGCCTGCCTCAGGCACAAGCACCACCACAACTGTATCGGCGACGTTGCGGATGTCAAGGTCCGTCTGGCCGACCCCGACCGATTCGACGACGATCAGTCCTGCTCCAAACGCGTCCAGGAGCCGCAGTCCCGCGCGGGTGGCGCGCGAGAGACCGCCGTGGGCGCCGTGGGTCGCCAGGCTGCGGATGAAGACGCGATCGTCCAGGTAGTGGCGTGACATGCGGACGCGGTCACCGAGGAGCGCGCCTCCGCCGAATGGGCTACTGGGGTCCACAGCGATGACGCCGACGGTCTGCCCGTCCTTGCGCGCACCTTCGATGAGAGAGTCGGTGAGAGTGCTTTTCCCCGCGCCCGGAGGGCCGGTGATGCCGACGGTGTAGGCGCGGCCGGTCCGTTCGTGGACCGCCTGCATCAGGGCCGGGACTTCGTCCGGGCGGCGCTCGATGAGGGTGAACAGCCGCGCGAGGGCCGCGCGGTCGCCGGTCAGCATCCGCTGGACCAGGTCCGGCCGCACCCTACCCCAGCGCCTTCATCAGGTTCGCCATCTCAATTGCAGCAAGCGCTGCGCTGTAGCCGTTATTCCCGCTCTTCCCGCCGGCCCGGTTTATGGCCTGGTCCACGGTGTCGGTTGTCAGGACGCCGAATATAACCGGGACGCCGGTGGAGACGCCGGCGGAGGCAATTCCCTTCGCGGCCTCTCCGGCGACATAATCGAAGTGGCTCGTCTCGCCCTTGATGACGGCGCCAAGGCAAATGACGGCGTCGTACTTGCCGGAGCCGGCCATCTTCTTGGCGACGACGGGAAGCTCGAATGAGCCGGGCACCCAGGCAACGGTTACGTCGTCCAGGCTGGCGCCGTGGCGCGTGAGGCCTGCTTTTGCACCGTCCAGGAGCTTCGACGTGATGAAGTCGTTGAACCGGGCGACGACGATGCCGATTTTGAGGCCGTTTCCCTGGAGGCTCCCCTGCAATTCAGTTGTCACTTTCCGGACTCCTCTGCAAGTTTTTGTTCGCCGTAGGTGTGGCCCATCCGCTTTCGCTTTGTCTCAAGGTACCGAATGTTTGCCTTGTTCGGGTGACCGACGATGGGAACGACCTCGACGATCTCCAGTCCGAAGCTCTTGAGGCCCACAACCTTGCGTGGGTTGTTAGTGAGGAGGCGCATCTTGCCCACCCCGAGGTCGCGCAGTATCTGCGCGCCAATGCCGTAGTGGCGCACGTCCGGCGCGAAGCCGAGGTGTATGTTCGCGTCCACCGTATCCAGCCCGTCTTCCTGCAGCAGGTAGGCTTTGATCTTGTTGTGAATGCCGATCCCCCTGCCCTCCTGGCGCATGTACAGCAGGACGCCCTTGCCCTCGCTCGCAATGGCCTGCCGCGACATCGCCAGCTGCTCGCCACAATCGCACCGAATGCTGCCCAGCGCGTCGCCGGTGAGACATTCGCTGTGAACGCGGACCAGCGTGGGCTCTTCGGGCGTTATGTTGCCCATGACGAGCGCTATGTGGTCGTCCTTGTCCACGACGCTACGATAGGAGACCACATCGAACTCGCCGTCCTGCGTCGGCAGGTGGGCGTGGGCTACGCGCTCGACAAGCTTCTCGTGCTCGCGGCGATAGGTGATGATGTCGGAAACGCTAACTATGCAGATCTTGTGTTTCCTGGCGAACTCCAGCAGCTCAGGCATCCTCGCCATTGTCCCGTCGGGGGACATGATTTCGCATAGGACGGCCGCAGGGTACAGCCCCGCGAGCCTGGCCAGGTCTACGGTAGCCTCGGTGTGGCCGGTCCGCACCAGCACTCCGCCGTCGGCGTAGCGCAGCGGGAAGATGTGGCCTGGGCGGCCAAGGTCCTCAGGCCGCGTCGCAGGGTCTACTAGCGCCTTGATTGTCGCCGCGCGGTCTGCGGCGGATATGCCGGTAGTCGCGCCCTTGAGCACGTCTACCGATACCGTGAACGCCGTCGTCATCCGGGCCGTGTTGTCCTGCACCATCATCGGGAGCCGCAGCTCCTGCAGGCGCTGGGATGTCATCGGCACGCATATGAGGCCTCGCGCGTGAGTCGCCATAAAGTTCACGATCTCGGGCGTGACCTTCTCGGCGGCGACGCACAGGTCGCCTTCGTTTTCGCGGTCGGCGTCATCGACGATGATGACCATTTTCCCCGCGCGGGTGTCTGCTATTGCCTGTTCGACTGTGTCTGTAGCCACGGCGCTGCCAACTTTTCTACGTACTTTGCCAGGATATCTACTTCCAGATTGACCCTGTCGCCGGGTTTGCGGCTTCCGACAACCGTGTGCGATCGGGTATAGGGAATAATCGTAACGGTGAAGTATCCGGGATGACATTTTACGACCGTGAGGCTCGTCCCGTCCACCGCTATGAAGCCCTTCTCCACGATGTAGCGCAGCAAGTCCGGCCCCGCAGCAATCGCAACCATTATCGCATCATTCTCCGGCTCAATGGAGAGCACGGCCCCTGTCCCGTCCACATGGCCCTGGACTATGTGGCCGTCTAGCCGGCCGTTGGCGAGAACGGGTCGTTCAAGGTTCACCGGGCTGCCGGGACGCAAGTCTCCCAGGTTTGTGCGCCGTACCGTTTCGGGAACAATGTCGACCGTGAACTCCCCATCCTTGAGTCCCGTCACAGTGAGACACACGCCGTTCACGCAAATGCTGGCGCCGTTAACCAGCCCGTCAACCGTCACTGCGCCCCTGACCGTGAGTCCACCCGGTCGTGTGCCGGTCACGACTCCAACCTCATCCACAATGCCCGTGAACATGCTAGCCCTCTTTCGTGTAACCGGAAATCATTGTATCCGGGCCGAGCCGGACATGTTTCACCCGTGTGAGCTTCAAGACGTCCGCCATGCGCTCCGCGCCTGCGCCGCCGACCGGGGACAATGCCGCTTTCCCCCCGATTATCACAGGCGCGAGGAATGCGACGACCTTGTCCACAAGGCGGAGATCAAAGAGCGACCCCGTAATCTCCCCGCCTGCCTCTACGAGCACGCTTGTGACCTTGCTTTCCATGGCCAGGTAGCTGAGCAGCGCCGACAGGTCTACCCTGCCCTTATCGTCCTTCAACTCGATGATGTCCGTGCCCTTATCTGCCATTGCATATCGCAGGCTGTCAGATGAATCGGCCACGGCTACAAGCGTTTTGCCTGGCTGGGCCAGGAGCTTCGCAGTCGGCGGCAAGCGGCCGCGAGAGTCTACGACCACCCTCAGCGGCTGCCTGCCCCGAGGGCGGCCAGAGATGTAGCGGGCTGTGAGCTGCGGGTCGTCGGCCAGGACGGTGTTGATGCCTACCAGTATCGCATCGCTGTGCGCCCTCAGCGCGTGGACGTGCCGCCGGGCTGCCTCGCCGGTGATCCACCGGGAGTCGCCTGCTGAAGTGGCTATTCTGCCGTCCAGGCTCATAGCGAACTTAACGGTTACAAAGGGCATGCCGGTAGTGATGTACTTGAAGAATGCCTCCATCACCTCTCGCGCCTCGCCTGAGCGCTCCCCGACGAGTGTCTCGATGCCACCGTCATTGAGGCGCTGCATGCCCTTCCCAGCCACAATTGGGTTGGGGTCGATGACGGCCGCGTGGACCTCAGAAATGCCGGCCCGGACTATGGCGTCGGCGCAGGGCGGGGTCCGGCCGAAGTGGCTGCACGGTTCAAGAGTGGAGAAAAGGACAGCGCCTTTTGCCAACCCGCCTGCCTGCTTTAGGGCGACGATTTCGGCGTGGTCCCCGCCGGGAGGCTGGGTAAAGCCTTCCCCGACTATCGTGCCGCCTTTCACGATCACCGCGCCCACGGCAGGATTGGGGCTGACCGTTCCAAGTGCGCGGCGAGAAAGGGCTATGGCCCGGCGCATGTAGTCCATTGGCGTCTATTTGCGGGCGTCGTTGAAGTCGCGGAAGATCCGGCTGGGCGTCGGGTCAACCTGGTTCTGGTATTTGCTCTTCAGCGCGGCCGACCCGTAAGGGTTCTCTACGGCGGTGGTGAGACGCAAGTAGGAAAGCTGGCCTATCTTCATGCCGAAGTAGAGCGTGACAGGGAGGTTGGCGACATTGCTCAGCTCGAGGGTAAGATGGCCCTTCCACCCGGGGTCAACGTAGCCTGCGGTGGAGTGTATCAGCAGCCCAATGCGGCCCAGGGAGCTCTTGCCCTCCAGCCGCGCCACCAGGTCATCCGGCACCTCGATATGCTCCAGGGTAGTTCCCAGCACGAACTCGCCGGGGTGCAGAATGAACGGCTTATCGTCCTCCGTGGGCACCATCTCCGTGAGGTCGCTCATGTCTTGCCGCACGTCGATGAAAGGCCGCCGAGAGTTCCGGAATACGAGAATGTTGCGACCCAGGTGCACGTCCACGCTGGCGGGCTGGATGCACCCCTCGCCGAGGGGGGTGACAATAATCCGGCCCTTTGCCATCTCTTCCTTGATCGTGCGGTCGCTGAGAACCATGTCCCCTCCGGCGCGTTATTTGGCTGTAGGAAGCCGGCTACCGTCGCAGCCGGACCCGTTCCCTTCCTGTAGCTGCGCAAATTCTAACAGCAGGCCATTTGCCGCGCAACGATGAAGAGAAACAACGAAGTACGGCAAAGGTAAACAAACAGTGAGAGGGCCGCATCTACCGCGGCCCCCTCACTCTGGCTAACTACCAAATACCAACTTCTAACGACCAACTGCCCACTACTGGACCCCAAACACTGCCTGGACCGTCAGCGTCAGCTCCAGCGTCCCGGTGCTGATCGGCGTCATGGGGGCCGGGGTCCCTGCCGCGGACCTTACGGCCGCATCCTCAGCGAAGTTCTGGACGAGCGGCTGGTAACCGCTGGTCTCAGTTATGTACTGCACCTTGCCGAGGGTCTGGCCGGTGATCGATGCGAAATGCGCTGCAGTCTCCTGCGCTTCCTTCACCGCCTGCTCGCGGAGCTGGTTCGTGTACTTCGAAGGGTCCTCTACCGTGAACTGGACGCCGTCGATCCTCGTGTCATTTCCGCCGCCCGTCGCGACGCTGTCGATCACATCGCCGACTTTGTCCATTGTGCGGACGTTGACGACAGCCTGGTTCTGCACGCGGTAACCGACGAGGACCTGCTTGCCGCCGACGTAGCTCTGGCGCGGGTCGGCAGGCTTTTCCTCCACCCACTGGTACTCAGGGTAGATGTTGAAGTACCGCGTCTGGATATCCGCCTCGGCAATGCCGTGGCCCTTGGCTGCCGCGATGATCGCGTTCATCGCCGTGGCCGCCTTGCTGCGCGCCTCTTCCACAGTTGCCGCGCTGGAGTCTACGCCAATGTTGATGATCGCCAGGTCAGGGTCAACCGTTACGGTCCCCTTGCCTGTCGCCCAGATGCCTGTGGGCATGCCGCTCGCTCCATACTGGTATTGCGGGTAGAACGTCGGGGTTGTATACCCGGCGCCGTGGCTGACCGGGTAAGACCCGTCCGAAGACCTGCCCGGATAGGCGCTGGTGCCGACGGTAGGGCCGTCTGGTGAGCTGACCTCTCGCGTAGCAATGTCAGTTACCGGGTTGCCTGTGGAGCCCTGTCCGATAGGTAGGCTCGGCGCAACGGCGCCAGTCTGTTCGGAAGGGGCTGCTGGGACGTTGCCCTGGCTGGAAGATACTGCCGTGGGCGTCGCTACTGCCGCCGGCGTGGACGGCGCGTTGTCGTTATCGCTGCAGGCGATGCCTGCGAGGGCCACTGAAGTCAGTGCCATACCTGCCAATAAGATCTTTACCTTGTTCACACATACCTCCTGCGGACCGGACCGAGACTGATGTCTGGTGAGATTTTCTGCCGTTCTGTAGACCGGTTCGCATATATGACGTTGCCCGTCCGGAGAAAGTTCCACGATTCGGAGGCAATTTTCACGAATGGACTAGGACTTTGGGCTGACAGGATGCAAGGAACAGAAAAAGGCGGCGCGCAGGAGATGAAGGTTTCCTGCGCGCCGCTCTTTTCTCGCTCCTAGAAGTTCCTTCGCCTGCCGGCCATGAACATATAGGCCGTGGCGCCCATCAAGGCGATTAGGGCCAGGCCGACGGCGATCTGGAGCTGCCTTAGCGGCAGCCCGAGGCCGGACCCGTCCTCCAGTGCCGGTTGCGCACCGGCGAGCTCGTCACCAGGCGCCTGCCGGCCCGTGGAAACCGGAGGCTGCGCCTCGGTCGGCCCGGTAACGGCCGTGTCCTCTGCGGCCGTGGTGAGCGGCAGTTCAGTGCTGACGCCTGCTCCGGACGCCGTGGGCGACTCCGGCGCAAACCCCGATCCGGCGGCCGGTTGGGCCGCGGAAGCGCCCGTCATCGCCTCGGATGCAGCCGTCGAATCGGGTGCGCCTGTGGTTTGAGCTGCCGACGCCGGCAGCGGGTCCGTTGAATCGAGCGTCTTGTCGTCGACCGGCGCGGATGCGGCGAAGCTCGGAGGCATCGGCGTCCCTTCAGGAGCAGCCGGGGAGATCGAGGCGATGTCCATTCCGCTTTCTGTCGGCGATGGCTCGGGCGGGGCCTCGGGGGCCGCTGCGCTGGAGCGCAGCTGCGAAGGCGAAGCGGCGGCCATTTCAGGAGACTGTATCGTCGCCGCCTCGAAGCTGTTGGGCTCGCCCGGATTGCCCGGCCCGCCCTGCAAGCCGTCTTCGGCGGGGCTCTTCGACGCCATGTCAGAGGCGAATGCGCCTGCGGCTGCCGCCGCCTCTTCCAGCTCCCCGCGCTGGACAATTGCATTGGTGGCATCGCCGACGACGAGCACCATGAATACCGCCGCGGCGCCTGCCGTCGCCAGGCCTAGCATCAGTTGCGGGACGCGCGATACCTTGACCGCCTTCGGCGCGGCCTCGAGCTTGAAGGAGCGCAGCGTTGCGATCTGCGGCAGCCCTTTGAGCAGGCCCACCGTCATCTTGAGCGAGGCAAGCTCTGCCGTGCACGCGGAACACGTGGCAAGGTGCGCCTCGACGATCGCCTTCTCGTCCTTACTTACCTGTCCGTCAGAGTAAGAGGAGAGGAGCTCGCGGAGCTTTTCGTGTTTGTTAGTCTTGAGTAATCGGAGCATTGCAACCACCTCAATGTACCTGACGGAATTGGTCAGGCAAAAGTTCCCGGTGTTGCAAAAGGACCTCCCTGACTCTCGATCTGGCGCGGCTCAGGCGCGATTTCACGGTGCCGAGCGATGCCCCCGTGGACTCGGCGGTCTCCTCATAGCTGAGGCCCTGGACGTAAATCATCACAAGCACTGTCCGCTGGTCCGGCGGCAGGGACAGTATCGCCTTCTGGATATACGCGTTCAGGTCCTTGCGCTCTGCCTGTTCCTCCGGGCCGGGGCCTTCGGTGGGAACCGCGAATCCGGGGTGCTCCATCGATTCGTCAAGCGAGTCCGCCGGGCGCCTTTTGCTGGAGCGCAGGTGATCGTAGCTGAGGTTCGAGGCGATCCTGAGGAGCCACGCCCGGAGGCTTCCGCCGCGGAAGCCTCCAAGGGCACGGTGCGCGGATATGAACGTCTCCTGCGCGATGTCCTCTGCCATGTGGCGGTCGCCGACTATCCTTGCGGAGAGGTTCAGGACGTGCGACTGGTAACGCTCAACGATGGTGTTGAATGCGGAGATATCGCCCTTGCGAGCGCCGTCCACGAGCAGCATGTCTTCTGCGCCCGGGCCTGCCGCCCCGTCGGAAGGGATATTTGAGTCGTGCTTTTGCAGGTTATCTGGAAGCGACCGTTCAGTCATCCGGGAGTGCCTGAGGCCTGGGAAAGAGTGCGTTGCGGCTGAACGCCCGGAGGCAGGTCCCGGAGTGGTCCGGCGGCCTGTGCGAACGCTCATGAGTAGCATCTCTCAGATTCGCGGCATAGTCAACCAATGGCCATATCTCATTACGGCGACTAATACCCGGGAGTGGAACGGTGCGCCGGGTGCAGCTATAATAAGGTTTAGATGCGGAGGTCCCATTGAGATCCCTACTTCGCGAGGTCTTCCAGACCTTCATTCTCGCCCTTGTTATCTTCCTCAGCCTGCGCCTGAGCATCCAGACCTACCGCGCACAGGGCCCGAGCATGCAGCCCACGCTCGTCGAGGGCGAGTACGTGATGGTGAACAAGTTCGTCTACGCGCGCGTGCAGACGCACCTTCTTTCCTGGCTAATCCCGACTATAGAGGCGAGCCAGGGCGAGACGATGTTCCCCCTTCACGCTCCCACCCGAGGCGAGGTCATAATCTTCAAGTTCCCGGAAGACCCCTCGCGGGACTTCGTAAAGCGGGTGATAGGCGTACCCGGGGACACGATTGAAGTGAAGCGAGGCACCGTATACGTCAACGGTGTGAAGCTGGACGAGCCCTATATCGTAGAACCGGATAGCACGGACATGGCGCCCATGTTCGTTACGCCCGACCACTATTTCGTGATGGGCGACAATCGCAGGGCGAGTAACGACTCCCGCGATTGGGGCCTCGTTCCGGCGGACCTGATTATAGGCAGGGCATGGTTCGTCTTCTGGCCCCTGGACAAGCTGATCTCCTTCTAGGTCGGTGCTCCCGCCCGTACCGGAGTGCGGCCTCTATTCCACAGAGTGCCTTCCCTCTATTGCAGCCCCCGTATTTCATACCTACAATGAACAGGTAGCCGTAACTTCGTGGGCCGGTAGCTCAGTTGGTAGAGCATCGGACTTTTAATCCGTTGGTCGCGGGTTCGAATCCCGCCCGGCTCACTCCCCACGAAGCGCATAAAGAAGGCCGCTCCGGGATTCTGGAGCGGCCTCTTGTTCTTGTGCGGGATCCCTTTCTGCTACCTGTCCTTCCAGTAGCGGCGCTTGCCGTGGAAGTCGTACAGGCGCTCCTCGTACTCCCGGTTCACGGGCGCATCCGGGTCGTATTCCGGGCTATTGCGTACGTGCTCCTGGTACATATCCAGGAACACGGCCTCGTCTTGCCAGCCGACTCGGTCCGCCCACTCCGGCCAGACCAGTATATTCTTGCCGGACACCCAGGCCGCGGTTTCCACCACGAGATACCGGATTTGCCAGAGCTCGTCATCGATTATGATGTCGTCGATGCTGCCGATGTCGCCCTCGCGCGCCTTGGCGGCAAAGCCGATAGTCTTCATGGCGCTGTGAAGTTGGTACGTGGCGCCCGTCGGGAACGTCGTCGGCTCCGTGGCTACGATATCCTCCGTTGTAGCCATGGGGTCGCGCGCGGCTGAAGGAATACCGCCGCCGTGGCTGTAGTAGAGCGGCCAGTTGTAGTGCGTGTGAAGACTGCGCTCCATTTCAACGCTGACGGGCTTCTCAAAGTCGATGTTTGGGGCGCTGCGCACGAGGTCCCTGGTGAGGGCGGCATGGAATGTCTTCGTGTCCCAGTCCGGCTTGTCTATGGCAGTGGTTGCAAGCTGCACCTCGTCGTTGGAGAGCCATGATCCGGGCTCTGCGACCAGATACCTGATCTTCCAGGTCTCCGCCTCGAAGAGGAAGTCCTTCAGCTTCCCGATTTCATCGTCCGCGCCGATAATCTTGTAGTTCTTCAGGCTCTTCAGGCTGCGATACATTGCTCCTCCACCTCCCCATCTAGACTCTGTTGCGCTCTGCTTGTGGACCCGTCCCGAGGCGGGACGTCGCCTCCTCGCCGCCTTCAACTACGAGGCCTAACTCCCTGGCCTGCTTCAGGTACGTCACCGCTCTGGACCGGTCGATGATGTCCAGGAGGTGCCCTTCTTCGGCGACGATCACGTAAGGCACGTTCGTGCGGTCCATGTCGTCCACGATTCCGGCAAGGTCGTCTTCCGGCGAGGCAATCGGCATCGGCTCTGCCGTCAGTACGTCGGCCACGCAGCGGAATGGCCGCACTCGCGGCGGCACCTCCTTCACGGCGTCCATCGTCAGCAGCCCAGCGGGCGCTCCGCCATCTTCCACGGGCGCCACTCTGGCGCCCTCTGTGATGAGCCAGCGGGAGATGGCGTGGTCGAGTGGTAGCCACGGCGTGGGCCAGCGGCGGCCGGCGCGCACCATGTCGCTGGCCCTGACCTGCCGGAACATTTGCAGCGCTGCCATCTCCTGCCTGGCGCCCGCCGCGGCAGCGCTGATAAGCCAGCCGGTGGCTGCGATCCATACCCCGCCGAAAATGCTGTCCAGCCAGACGATGTAGTACACACCCAGCGCCATCAGGGCCCAGCCGCAGAGCTGTCCCAGCGCCGTGGCCACGTTTGTGGCCTTGACGAGGCTGCCCGTGGCCGCCCAGACGCCGGAACGCAGGACCCGGCCTCCATCCAGTGGAAAGCCCGGCAGCATGTTGAAGGCCGCCACTAGGGCATTAATCACAGCGAGCCTCAGGGCCACCGCGGCCCACACCGGGTTGCGCTCCGCGGTAAGGCCGAGGCCCTCGGCGTCGAGCGTCGAAACGCTCCAGAAGAGGACCGCAAGGACCATGCTGGTGGCCGGGCCGGCGGCGGCTATGAGCAGCTCGTCCGACGCTTTTCGCGCGTCTGCCCTGAGGTTGCTCACGCCGCCGAAAATGAAAAGCGTGATGCTGTCAACGGGCAGGCCCCGGCCAAGGGCCACAAATGGGTGGGCCAGCTCGTGCACAAGCACGGACGCAAACAGCAGGAGCGTCGTAACCGCTCCTGCTGCCCAGTACGTGACGGGGTTCCACTCCGGAAAGGTCGCAGGGTAAAGCGCCCCGGCCAGCGACCAGGTAATCACGAAAAACGCGCCGAGCCAGGTGATATGTACCCCGATCTCGATCCCGGCTATGCGGCCCAGCCTGACCGTTGGACGCATCGGCAAAACTCCTTCGGGTGCAGAGCACCCGGGAGGCCCCTAGTTGTTGGGAGGGGCCGTGCTTATCTCGCTGAGGGCCGAGGTCTCGTCCTCATCGATCGCGAGGTCGCCGAGCGAGAGGATGCCGACCAGCCTGCCGTTGTCCACCACAGGCAGGAGGCGGATCGCCTCATCGCCCATCAGGTCGATCGCATCGTCAATATCGGTCTCGGAAGAGACGGTCGTGAGGCTGTGGCTCGCGATCTCGCTCACAGTAGTGTTGAAATCCTTACCCTCCGCCACGACCCTGACGACGATGTCTCGGTCGGTCAGGATGCCGACCGTCTTGTCGTCCTGCATGACCACCACGTCGCCGATGTCCTCGTCGCGCATGAGCTGCGCCGCTTCAAGTACGGTAGCTTCGAACTGCACCGTAACAACGTCGGTCGTCATGATCTCGCCTACGGTCTGTGCCATGGTGCTCCTCCCCTCATCTTCTAAACTCCGCCAAGAGGCGAAGCCGGAGTACCCGACGACTCTGCACGAGCAGTTGGGCCAATTTCAACGTATACGATTGCGCGACTGCGGAAATCGCCGTTAAGAGTTAAGCATGGCCTAACAAGCGGATTATCTCCGCGTACCACGAAAGGCCATTGGGTAGCCGAACTTGCAAGTCCTCAGCCCAGGTAGACTTCCGCCGGTGACAGAAGCCCGTTTGAGCGCGCCGCGGTATCCAGAAGGCGCCTCACGTTTTCGTCCGGCACCTGGTGGAAGTCCTGGTACCAGTTGCCAATGGAGATGAACGGCTCCGGCGTGTGGAGGCAAACAACGTCATCGGCGTAGGCTTGCAGCTCGTCCACTGCGTCTGCTGTTCCTACTGGGACCGCAACAAAAACCCGGCGGGGCTGTTCCCGCCGGGCCACGTTTATCGCCACCTTCATTGTTGAGCCCGTTGCTAGGCCGTCGTCCACAATCACTACTGTTCTGCCCTTCAGGTCCGCCGGGGGAAGGTTGCGGCGGTAGTCCTGTTCGCGCCTCTCAATCTCTTCCATCTCATCCTGGGTCACCCTGTCTATGACGGACTCATCGAGGTCTAGCCGGCGGACAACAGGGTCATATATGACCCTCATACCTCCGAGCGCTACCGCGCCCATAGCGAGATCGTCGTTTCCGGGGACTCCAAGTTTGCGTACGAGAATTATGTCCAGTTGGCAGCCGAGCTCCCTCGCGACTTCGTAGGCAACCGGCACTCCCCCATTGGGTAGCCCGAGAACTATCACCTCTTCACGATTGGGAACTCCCATTTCCACCAGTCTGTCTCCAAGAACCCGGCCTGCCTCCTCACGGTCCCGAAAGAGTAGCGTCATGGGCGTTCTCCTGAGTCGGTTTGGTGCGCTCACAATATCGGTATGCCATCACCTATTCACCACCCGATTGGGGTAGAGATATCACCCCGAGGATTAGCAGAGTAGTACCTCTCGCGAGTTAATCAATTACGCCTAGGCGTCGCACCCTCGCTCTTACACGCTCGTCTTTGACATAATTCGCTACTAGAAATCGGCCGGTATATATATGTTGAAGCTGCTCACAATAAGGGACTTCGCCATCATCGGGAGCGCCGAGCTTGAGCCCGGCGAAGGGTTTACAGTGCTGACCGGGGAGACCGGCGCGGGCAAGTCGATTATTGTGGATGCCATTGGCCTGCTGCTTGGGGCGAAGGCCGACGGCGGTATGGTGAGGGCCGGCGCGGGGAAAGCGCGGCTCGAAGCGGTCATCAGCGTTGGGGGTGACATTCGCCCTGCGGTGGAGGCCGCGGTTGGTGACATGGGGTTCGGGGACGTGGAAGAAGAGATCATCGTCTCGCGTGAAATCTCAGCCGACGGGCGGAGCGTCTCCCGCCTTAACGGTCGGATAACCCCATTGGCTACCCTGAAAAGGCTGGGCGAGCGCCGCGTGGACATCCACGGGCAGGGACAGCACCTGTCCCTCATGCGCGTGGCCGAGCACATCGACATCCTTGACCGCTACGCAGGGCTGTGGGAACTTCGTTCGGCCGTGGCGCGGAAATTCTCCGAGCTTCTGGCGGTCCGCAAGAAGATAGCCGACATGGACATGAGCTCCAGGGAAGTTGCGCGGCGCGTCGGCCTGCTTGAATACCAGCTCGGCGAAATACAGGGGGCGAAGCTCTCACCCGGCGAAGATGAGAGGCTGGCGCAGGAGCATGCAATCGTCAGCAACGCGCGCCGGCTAATCTCACTTTCAGGGGAAGCGCATGCGCTGCTCGGAAATTCCGGGGCAGCCGTTGTTGAGTCACTGCGCAAGGCCGCCAGGCTGCTGGGACAGATTGAGGAGATCGACCCCTCCGTGAGGCCTCTGCGCGAGAGCGCGGAGTCGCTCATGTTCCAGGCGGAGGACCTTGCCCGCTCCGTACGGTCGTACAGGGATGGGACCGAGTACAACCCGGCGCGGCTGAGCGAGATCGAGGAGCGGTTAGACCTGATCAACAACCTGAAACGGAAATACGGCGATACCGTTGAGGACGTGATCACATTCGCGCAGAAGGCTTCAGAAGAGCTGGCGTCCCTTGAGGGGCGCGAGCAAAGGACCGGGGAGCTCAGGGGGCGTGAGAGCGTTTTGCTCTCGGAAGCAATAGCCATCGCAGAGAACCTTTCAGGCCGGCGTGCAGCAGGTGCGCAGCGCCTCGGCAGCGTCGTGCAGGCCGAGCTTGCCGCGCTTGAGATGGCCGGCGCCAGGGTGGAAATCCAGGTAGAGCGCTTCGGCGGGCTCTCTTCAACGGGGATAGACAAGGTAGAGTTCCTTATATCCGCCAACCCGGGTGAGCCCGTCCAGCCGGTAGCCAGGATCGCCTCAGGCGGAGAGACCTCCAGGCTCATGCTGGCCTTCAGGGTCAGCATCGCCGAAGCGGACCGCATGTCTTCGCTCGTGTTTGACGAGATTGACGCCGGCATAGGCGGGGCCGCGGGCTTCGCAGTCGGGAAGAAGCTATGGGAGCTCTCTCGGCGGCGCCAGGTGGTCTGTGTGACCCACCTGCCTCAGATTGCGGCTTTCGCGGACAACCACGTGATGGTGGCGAAATACCAGGAGGCCGGCAGGACGGTCTTTGGGGCGGACCGCGTGACCGGCGCGGAACGCGTGAAAGAGATAAGCCGGATGATCGGCTACACAGGTCAGGCCACACGGGACAGCGCAAAGGAAATGCTGGCCCTGGCGGCGGAATGGAAGCGGGGGCCACGCCCGTTGACACCCGGTAATGCCGGTGCTACGTTGCTACAAAATCGGCAGGAGGCCTGCATGGCGACAAAGACGATTGCAACAGCGAAGACTCCGATTACGGTCATAAGCCACCGCTACATCAAGGACGACGTTAACAGCTACGGCGATGCGGCGCTCGACGTCGCGAAGGAAATCGACGCGAGCCTGATCCTCACCAGCTTCACCGGCACCTCCGGCGAGGAAAAGGAGCGCTGGAACTGGCGGCTGCTGCCCGCGTTTGTGGAAAATGCGCACAAGCGCGGCCTGATGGTGAGCTTCTACATGAAGTTCACCAACATCAACTGGAAGACGATGTGGTACGAGCGTCCGGAGTCCAGAGAGTGGATCATGACCTACGCCAACGGCAAGCCCGCGCTCTACAGCGGAGCTCCGGACAGGTATATGGGCTGCCTCAATAACCCCGGCTGGCTGGAATACCGGAACGAGATGATCAGGAAGGCGCTGGAGTACAAGCCGGACGCGCTCTTCTACGATAACTGCTTTATTCCACGCGAGCTAAAGGGCTCCAAGGAGGAGGGCGCGTCCAGCGGCTGGGCGTGCTACTGCAAGGTCTGCGCCGTGAAGTTCCGCGAGTACGCGAAGCAGGCGATCGGCTGGGAGTGCGAGCTACCGGTTACGCCGGACTGGGACGACCCCATTTGGCAGGCATTCATCAACTTCCGCGACAAGTACTTCACTGACGCAATGGACATTCTCGTCAAGTACGCCCATTCGCAGAAGCCGGACCTGCTCGTCTACCCCAACGTCGCGCCGCCCTGGGCCGGCGGCGGCGGCGCAAAGGGCTCGGCCACAAACATGATCGCGGACAAGGTGGACCTGCTTCTCCTGGAGCGCAGCGGCGCCCCAAGGATGGAGGCCACACCCTCCGGCGGCACGCCGCGCGCTATCCACGCCGTGACCGACTGGAAGTACGGCTCTCGACTCAAGGACACGCCGACCTGGTACAGGATGAACAAGCCAGGCTCGTACACGCCGGACCAGATGCGCGTCGGACTGGCAGAGGCATCGGCGTTCAACGGCGCGACGCACCACATCATGGCAGCCGGGCTGTCGCGCGAGAAAGAAAAGTCTGCTGCCATACGCCAGCACTACCAGTTCCTCCAGCAGCACCCGCAGTACTTCGCCGAGGTCAAGCCGGTTGCGGACGTGGCGATGCACATCTCCATGCCCACAATCAACTGGTACCTGCCGGACCACGCCGCGATGTCCCTTAGCGGCGGCAAGGAGAAGGCTGAGCTTCCGATGAACGTGCAGGGCTTCTCTCAGGCGCTGGTAGAGATGCACCTGCCGTACAACGTGGTGCTGGACGAGGACCTTGTAAGAGGCGACCACGGCTACCGGGTTGTGGTGCTGCCGAATTCGGCCTGTATGAGCGACGAGCAGGCGGCGGCAGTCACGAAGTACGTCGAGAACGGCGGCAGTATCGTCGCCACGAACGTGACTTCGCTCTACGACGAGAAGTACAGGGCCAGGCAGGACTTCGCCTTGGCGAAGGTCTTCGGCGTGCACTATGGCCAAAAGGCGGACGCCGTTGTGAAGCACGAGTACGGGAAGGGCCGCGCTGCCTTTATCACCGGCCCCGCCGATGAGGACTTCTGGAAGACAGGCCTGCCGCAGGTGGTGGCCAAGTTCCAGGAGGCAATGGACTACGCCCTCAGAGGCGACTGGCAGCTGAAGGTCGACGCACCTCACACGACAATCATCAATGTCACGGAAACGGCGGGCAACGGCGCTACCCTGCTCCACCTGATCAATTTCGAGATCCATCAAAATGAAAACCAGATGTCCTACCAGAACGAGTACATGCCGAACCTCGCGCTCGGCTTCGTTCGCCGGGTGGAGGGCATCACCGCTACGGTGCGGAAGCCGAAGGGCAAGTCGCTCAAGTCCATCAACATCCTCACGACGGACCCGGACCAGGTCTCGATCGCAGACCTGAAGGAAGACGCGAAGACGATCAGCTTCACCGTCCCTGTGCTGCGCATATGGGACCTGGTCGTCATGGAGTGGAAGTGACCGTCTCCCCGACCGGCTGACCAGGAAACAGGGCGGCCCAAATTGCCCGCCCTGTTCTTTTCACGTTGGAGACGCCTGTTCGGGATGGCCCGTCAAAACAGGCTGGTTCTGAGTGCTCGCCGGGACGCCGCCCGACAGCAGGAGCGCGCGCCCGACCGTGCCGGCGGCCCGTTCCAGCGATGCGACGTTTTGCTGCGTGTACGGCCCACCATTTGCCCGCGCACCCAGGGTGAGCGATCCGACAAAGGCGCCGTTTGCCTTTTTCGGGACCGTCAGTACAGGGGTGTGAGAAGTCCCGAATTCGCACGCCGTCGCCATCGCCGTCCCGTTAAGTAAATGAACGGCAGCGGACTGCGCGCCGAACGCCTTGACTGCCTCGTCCATAAAGCGCTTCGTTACAGCGCCGCGATCGTGGACATGCAATACGGCCTGCAGCGCCTTCTCGTACTTGTTCAGCATTTTGTCGGGCTCGCTCGGCTCCTTGAAGCGGCGGTCCACCATCCCCTGAAGACTGTTCCGAAGCGGTGTGAATAGCGCGGTCACAACAAGCGTTGCGAATGCTACCGCAGCGTCAGATGTCATCCCGGTCAAGTTCGAGAAGACCGCCTTGGCGACTCCGATTCCCGCGATGTATACCCCTGCCAGAATCGCCGTCAGCGGCACATACACCATCGTCCGGTTGATCACCATGTCGATGTCGTACAGCCGGTAGCGAAGGATAGCCATTGCAGTCGCGGCATACATGCCCGTCGCGGCCAGAATCGTTAGTGCGGGCACGATTGGAGGGATGTCAGCATCATCGGCGCCCGTAGCTCCGATAGTTACGGCTGCCACGACTGCCACCAGCACAATGAACCCGGCAAACGTGAACCACTTCATCTGCTGGCGCTCAATCCCCTTTGCGCGGCGAAACCGCACCACGGTGGAAGCCGCACTCGCCAGCATTGTTGCCGAGATAAGTCCGAAACCCAGGTAGAACGCGCCAGTCAGAAAGGGGTTGTCCTCCACGCCATAGGGATTCTGAATGGTTGAGAGATTCTCGAGCGGCCCTGGGGCAAAGTGGACTCCCACAATGGTGATAAGTGCTGCAATCGGCGACACGAACAGCAGCACCGCCCATCTCCTGGAGAGAGGGCTCCCGGTCGGGAACAACAACACCAGGTTATTCACTACGATTCCAACGAGGAACAGCCACACCCAGCCCTGCACACCGGCGCTAAGCTCCTGGAACGGCATGGCGCCCGGAGCGACCAGATTGGAGTAGAAGGCATACTCTTCAATGAGGAACTGTAGCCCGCAAAGCACCGCCGCAGTGCAAAAAAGCCAGCCGAGGACGTTATCGGGCTTCCTGGTGGCCATGACGTATCCCAACCCGATGCACCAGAGACCGTTCCATGCGGGATGTCCGCGTATCCCCCAGTAGCCTTCCACGGGGACGAAATCGCCTTTGAACAGGAAATACATTCCTCCGGCGATCAGGAGAAATGTGGAGACAGCGCAGGCTGTCGCAATGGTGCTGGCGGGCTTAACGCCAATTCGCATACTGCTTCTCCGAGGGATTTCACGTTAGTTGACGGCATGCAGAATCCTAACGCCCGGAGCGCTGCATGTCTACAATCGCATTGAAGCGTAGCTATCGGACGCGTATACTTGAGGCGACCCAAATGTGATTCGCTCAGGAGTCATCCATGCCCGATGTGTCTCTTCCGAAGCTTGACGGCGCACCCTACTTCAATTACTCGATGCGCCAGTTTCTTATCGAAGGCTCGCATAACATTATTCCATCCAGGCCCGTGGACGTAGGCAACCGCCGCCAGCTCCTGATGGACAGGCATGTCGTGGACAGCACATGGAACATGTTCCGCGTCGTCCACCAGCCGAAGAAGCATCCGAATAACCCTCTCATCCCCAGCGAGCCTACTGACAAAGAAAACCGCTATCGCGTACCGGCGATGTGGGGCTCCGTCTGGCAGGACGCCCCGGGGGACAAGCTGCGAATGGTCGCGATGACGATCGACACCTACCTCCCGGTCTGGGACAGCAATGTCCAGACTTACTGGGAGTCCACGGACGGCGTGAAGTGGTATGCGCCATCACTGGGCATCGTGGAGTGGAAGGGGTCGAAGGACAACAGCGTCATCCAGCCCACAAACAACCTCTCATACGGCAGCGGCGGGAGCGTCATTCCGCTTCCTGAGCGAATGCGGCACAAGGGTCGCTACGCAATGGTCTATTCCGCCTCCCGGCAGAAGTTCAACCCCGGCATGAAGCACGGAATGGCGGACGACCTGGCATGGAGCGAAGACGGCATTCACTGGACCCCTGATCCAGCCAGCCCCGTCTTTGCCGGTCGCAACGACACTTTCGTGAACGTCGTCCATAACGAGGACCGCGACGTTTTCATGATGTACCGCCGCGCCACGGTCAACGCACACGAGTCGCGGAAATTCGCGTACTCGGAGAGTAGAGACCTGGTGTCATGGACGCAGCCTGAGGTCATCCTGGACATGGACGAGATGGACCCGCCCGCCCTGTACGACTTCGTCGTCAGCAAGTACGGCGGCTTGTATTTGGGCATGTTTTGCTCATTCTACGCGGCCAACGCAGGGTACAAGAACGGCAGCCGCCTGTGGCGCCACGGCCACGTGGAAAAGAACCTTCAAATCGATGTCCAGCTCGCCTGGAGCCGAGACGGCAAGACGTGGGATCGGCACCCCAGAAGGCCCATATTCATCGTGAACGGGCCGTGGGCGAAAGAGTCGGCCTACGACAGGGGCATGATCATCGGCTGCCAGGGCATGATAGAGATGGGCGAAGAGGTCTACATTTACTACAGCGGCAGCTCGCTGCTCCACACAACGATGCCCGGCACATACGGCAACTTCTGCCTGGCGACGATACGTAAGGATGGCTTCGTTTCCCTTGGCACTCTGGGAGAGTCGGAGCACCCCGGCTACATGCTGACGAAGCCGCTGCTGTGCCCCGGCGGGAAGCTTCGCATAAACGCCAAGACTGCGCCGGGCGGCCGCATTCTTGTGGCCGTGCGCGATGGGAACGGCGTTCAGGACGGCAACTGGTTCGAGGGGTGGAACTTCGAGGACATGAAGCCGTTTGCCGGGGACAACACATCACACGTGTTCGAGTGGAACGGGCACGCAAACTTCGACGCTTTCAAGGGCAAGTCCGTCCGGCTGCACTTCTGGATGGAGAACGCGGAGATGTACAGCTTCTGGTTTGAGTAATTGTGATCCTGAGCGGCATCGAAGGATGACAAAGGTGGTGACGGGTCTCTACGCCCTTCCTGCCGACCCGAACATCCGGATCTTACCGGCCACTACCTCCTGCATAGCCTCCACCGCGCCCTTCATGAGCTTCAAAAGGTCCGGCGATTCCTTGCCCCCCACGCTGTTGCGGAGAGACGCCACGTACGCCTCCCGGACCTCCGTGTTCACGTTGAACTTCCGCGCTCTCAGCTTGATCGAACGCGCGATCATCCCCTCCGGCAGCCCGGAAGCTCCGTGAAGCACCAGCGGCACTGGCGTGGCCGCGCGAATTGCGCCAAGCCGGTCAAAGTCCAGGCTGGGCTCGCCTCGATATTTGCCGTGCACGTTGCCGATGCAGACAGCCAGCGCGTCGATTCCTGTGTCGATAACGAACCGGGCGGCTTGCGCCGGGTCGGTCAGCTTCGAGAGGTTCTCTGGCGTTGTCATGTCGTCCTCCGTGCCGGTAAGGCGACCGAGCTCCGCCTCCACTGACCCGCCGCGTGCGTGGACCAGGGCGGCCATCTCTTTCGTGAACGCCACGTTCGCGGCGTACTCAAGGTGGGACCCGTCCGCCATCACCGACGGCATCCCCGCCTCCAGCGCCGAACCGATATCGGCGGCCGAAGAGCTGTGGTCGAGGTGGACGGACATCGGCACGCGGGCGTTCTGTGCTGCGGCGACGCACATCGCCACGAGCGCCTTGCCGCCGTGGGCGAGCGACGATGGGTGCACTTGCAGCATCGCGGGGCTGCGCTCCGCCTCCGCGGCGGCGACAACGGCGAGCACGCCCTCAAGGTTGTACACGTTGAACGCGCCGACGGCGTACCCGGCCGCGTCTGCGGCACGAAGCAGTTTGTGGGTTGGGGTTAGCATAGTCTTTCTGCCTGGGAAGAGATGTCGCTGCAGCGTAGCCTGGACTTCATGCCAGCGCCCTTACGACGCGCGTGAGGGCATCCGGACCGCCGACGTTGCCGGGGAAGACCACGTAGGCCAGACCGGGGTACCGGCTTTCGGGGCCGAGCCGCCACACAGGGACGCCGGGGAGCACCTGGCCGGGCGCGACAGCACGGCGGACGCCCAGCGCGCGCGTGGCTATGTCGCTTGACGTGATTCCGCCCTTGGCGATGATATATCGAGGTCGCCCTTCAATGCGCTCTACCATCTGTACCAGGCCGTCGGAGACGAGCCTGCTCAGCGCCAGGCTCTCGTCCGCGGAGTTGCCCAGGACCACCTCGCGCTTCGTGTAGATGACAACGTCGCCGTGTGCAAGCGCGGCGGCCGCCGCCGCAGCGCCCCGCCGCACCTCGCGCTATGATTTTGCGCCCGTCAGCAGGGCCGGCACGTCGACCTCCACGGCCTTTGTTGCCGAATTCGCCAGCAGGTGATTCAGCTGCGCCGTCGTCTTCGGTACGTGCGAACCGACGATCACCAGTGCGCCGCCGCCGCCGGCTATGCCCAGTTCCGATTTGGTGAGCAGCGCCCTGCCTTCCTGGCCTAGCCGAGCCCGCACGAAGGACGCGGCAGTGCGGGATATGAACCGGCCGCCTGCGCCCTTAGCCTTGAGCAGGCCGAGCGTCACAACTTCAAGGTCGCGCATCGAAGCCGCGTTTACGACGCACACCGCGCCCGGCGCGAGCCCGCCCGCGATTGCCGCCACCATGTCAGGGCCACTCCTCCGAATATCGTTGTGGGTGATCGCTACCACCTCACCTGCCGGCACCCGCCCGCCGGTCTTCTCCTGCACCCAAACTGCCAGGTTGGAGGACTCGTACCCGAAGGTTGCATCCCTGGCAAAATCGGTCTGCCCGGCCGGGGTAAGAACATCGCTGTCGGCCACATAGTGGACGTTGCCTATGGTGTAACGCCCGCCCTCGAGGAAGAACGGGATGAGCACCCTCGGCGCAGAGTCCTGGCCGGTCGCGGCCGCAATTGCGTCTGTCTCCGCCGGGAAGTGGCCGCGGAGGGTGGAGTCGCCGCGGCTCACGACCGTGACGCGCTTTCCTGTGCGCCGCCAGGCCTCTGCGAGGTTTCGCCCTATTTCGGCCGTCACGTCACACGCCTCGGCTTCGTGCATTGCCCTCGTGTTGGAGAGGACGTAGAACGCCGGCAGGCTGTTCGAAAGCTCGCTCGCGAGGGTCCCTGTATCCCATGACGCGAGCACGGGCACGTCGTGGACCGTCTGGGTGCCGGTCGGGTCGTCGTCCAGAACAACGAGCTTTTCGCGCCTAGTATCGTTAATTGAGCGGATTGCCGGTAGCGGGCTTTCCGGCCATTCCGGCGGGAGGTCGCCCAGGGTCTGTTGAAGCGAGAGCTTCGGGAGCGTCAAATCGTCACCATGGCAAGGCGGCCGCGACGCCCGGATCGTTGACCCATGATACATCAGCCCGCGTGCGACCTTCTACCGCCGGCCCATTGACCGGATTCCCATCGTTTCTATACTCTTTGAAGCAATCGAAGCATCAGCGCGGAAGAGCTTCGACGGAGGTGAGCACATGGCGAAGAAGGTCGGAATGGTCCACACGGTTGCGGGCGTTGTCCCGATGTTCAAGGAGCTCGCAGCCGAGCTTATGCCGGACACCGAGGTGATCCACCTCGTGGACGAGGGGCTGCTCAAGGACGTCATCGCCACCGGCGAGCTGACGCCGGAAAGGGCGGCGCGACTGGGCAAGCTGGCCTCGTTCGCTGAGGAGTCCGGCGCCGAGGCGGTGATGCTGACCTGCTCGTCCGTATCTCCCATGGTCGCGAAGGCGAGCGAGATGCTGCACGTCCCATTCCTGAAGGTGGACGAGGCGATGGCTGACGAGGCGGTCCGCCTTGGGCGGCACGTTGGAGTGATTGCCACGTTGTACACCACCCTCAAGCCCACATCGGACCTGGTCCAGGAGAGGGCGCGCCTGCAGGGTAAGCCGGTCGTTGTGGACACGCTACTGTGCAAAGGCGCGTTCGAGGCGCTCGGCAAGGGCGATATGGCCACGCATGACCGCATAGTTAAAGAACACCTCAAGGAGCTTATGGAGCGGGTGGACGTAATTGTGCTGGCGCAGGCGTCGATGGCCCGGGTGGCCGGGCAGCTTGCGCCTGAGGAGAAGAAGGTGCCAATCTGCTCCAGCCCACGCCTTGGCGTCCAGCGCCTGAAGGAGACCGTTGCTAAGCTGAAGTAGCCAGGGCGTAATCGACAGACTGTATTCATTATGCCCCGATGTTGGTATCATCGGATATGCCGCTTTTCATGCGGCACCCATGCCATACCCACCCCATGTCCGAGGTGCCAACGAGCAACATGAGCGTTCCATACCGTAGCAGGGGGGCCGTCGGCGCGCAGAGCACATTCATCGCCCGGCAGGTCCTCCTCCCCGTCCAGCAGTTCATTTACACCGCGGGTCGTTATTCTGCAGTATTAATGGTCGCCACCGTGGCGGCGCTTGCCTGGGCGAACTCCCCGTGGAAAGACACGTACTTCCACTTCTGGGAAACGAAGGTCACCGTCGACCTGGTCGTGATCACGGTCTCAGAGTCCATTCACCACTGGGTGAATGACGCGCTCATGACCATTTTCTTCTTCCTCGTTGGTCTTGAAGTCAAGCATGAGCTAGTCGCCGGCAAGCTGGCGAACCCCAAAAGCGCGGCGTTGCCCGCAATCGCCGCTCTTGGAGGGATGGTCGTGCCGGCGGGCATCTACATGGCGCTCAACGGCGGCAGCGCGGCGTTCAGCGGCTGGGGCATACCGATGGCGACGGACATTGCGTTCGCGCTGGGGGTGTTGACACTTCTCGGTAACCGCATACCCTCCGAGCTGCGGGTAATACTCCTGGCCCTGGCGATCGTGGACGACATTGGGGCGATTCTCGTAATCGCTGTCTTCTATACCGAGGGCCTGTCACTCGCGGCGCTCGGCGTGGCGGGTGTAGTCCTCGCGATCATCGTGGCCATGAACCGGCTCGGCTTCCGGGCCATACCGGGCTACGTGCTAGTCGGTGCAGTCTTCTGGCTGGCCGTGTTTGCCACCGGCGTGCATGCGACGATTGCGGGCGTGATCCTTGGCGTCCTCACCCCTGCCCGGCCCTACCTTTCCACAGAGCTGTTTACTCGGCGGATGGAGAGCCTGATGGCCAAGTTCAAGGGCGCCGCAGCCCGGGACGACCACCAGGATATGGAGGACGCGCTTGGCGCAATCGAGGAGACTACCGTTAGCACGGAAGCGCCCGTAGAGAGGCTTGAGCGCAGCCTTGCGCCGTGGTCAAACTATCTCATCCTCCCGATATTTGCTCTTGGGAACGCGGGCATAGTGCTGAGCAGCGACGCCCTGGATGCGGCTCTCACCAGCTCGGCGACCTTTGGGGTGGTGCTTGGGTTGGTGATTGGTAAGCCGGTAGGTATCTTCCTGTTCTCGTTCCTGGCCGTAAAGCTGAGAATCGGGTCGCTGCCGACGAGTGTTACCTGGAGCCAGATGCTCGGGATGGGAATGATTGCCGGAATAGGCTTCACGGTGGCCCTGTTTATCAATGGACTGGCTTTCACTGACCAGGCTCTGGTGGACGAGTCCAAGATGGGCATCCTGGCGGCCTCGCTAATCGCCGGTGTCATCGGATACGCCTTCCTGATGTTTACGACGCGCGGGCGCCGGTACGAAGAGCATGTCGTTACCGGGCACTAGGGAAATACAAGAGGGGCGGCCGCATGGCCGCCCCTCTTGTATTTCCGGGCCGAAGAGGCTACTTCGCCTTCGCTCTGGCCTTCGCTGTGGGAGCGCCGGCCTCCTTGAGCAGCGCGCGGAGCTCCGCGATCAGCTCGGGCGTCGGGCGGGCTGACGGCGGGCGCGGCGGGCCGGCCTTCAGGCCAACCTCTTCCATCGCCGCCTTGATGAAGGGGCCCTCGCCACCGGTGTACTCCACCACCTTGCCAACCCACTTCGACCACTTCCACTTGAACATCGCCAGCGTGGCGTTCAGGCCGTCGTAATCCTTCGCCTCCATCTGCCGCCATAGCTTGAGCGGGTACTGCGGCCAGAAGGCGCTGAGGTGCGTCACGAACGCGCGCGAGCCGTACATGTGCGCCAGCACTTGGTATCCGGCGTTGTCGATGACGGCGATCCTGTCCTTCATCGCCAGGATGCCGTCGCGGTACTCGCCCATGCCGCGGTGGGACCACTTCACTGCCCCGGTCGTCGGCAACGCTATGAGTTTGTCCAGGAGGTCCTGGCTCATTGTGAAGCCGCTCCACCAGGTGTGGTAGATCATGAGCGGCACATCGGAATTGTCGGTCACGAGCTTGAAGAGGTTGTAAACGTCGTGGTCCGTGGACTCGTAATAATACGTCGGACCCAGTTGGACGGCGGTCACGCCGGCCTTTGAGGCGTGCTGGGCCATCTCGATGATCGCGCGGTAGTCGGTGTGCTGGATGGTGCTGAGAACGGGCACTTTCCCTGCCGCGGCCTCCACGGACGCGGTCATGACGGCCTTGCGCTCCTCCACGCTCATCGTGGGGAACTCGCCGCCGGCCGCGCCGACCAGCAGAGCGCCGTCGCCGGTCACAACGCCGCCGTTGATCATGAACTTGATGTTCTCTTTGGCCGTGGCAAGGTCGAGGGAGAAGTCCTCTTTGAAAGGAGTGGGCACAGCGACCATCGGCCCTCTGAGCAGGCCGCGCAGGTTCTTCTTGTCCAAACGAAATCCTCCTGGTGACTCTATGTTATGGCGGTTATGAGCCGACGTATTATAACATGCGATGTCGGCGTGTTCGCGTTTGCCGCAGTTGCAGACTACACGAGAAAGCAATCGAACACATTTTACATTGTCGTCATCTCACGGGCGTCCGCCGCCCCTACGCCCGTTCTCTGCCTACGATTATGACCGCTGTTAACAAGGAAGGGCGCACTGCTGTGCGCCCCCACATAAACCATTACATCTTGCGGGTGCGGGTCTAGCCCTTGCCGACGTTTAGCTCCACAAGCTTGCCGGTGACGAGGTAGATCACGCGCTCGGCGATGTTCGTCGCGCGGTCCGCCGTGCGCTCGAGGTCGTGCGCTACCCACAGCAGGTACGTTGCGCGCTGGATGGTCTTGGGGTCCTGGATCATGAAGGTGAGCAGCTCCCGGTATACCTGGTCGTAGAGCGCGTCCACCTCGTCGTCGTCGTTGCAGACCACCTTGGCGGCGACGACGTCCCGGTTGACGAGCGCGTCCAGCGCCCGGCGGAGCATCTTCGTAGCCTTGTCCGCCATGCGGGGAATGTCTATGAGCGGCTTGAGTGGCGCCTGGTCGCCCATGAGCAGGCTGATCTTGGCGATGCCCTCTGCATAGTCGCCCATGCGCTCAAGCTCCACCGCGATGTGCAAGGTGGCGATTACAGTGCGCAGGTCCTGCGCGAAGGGCTGCTGCTTGGCGATAAGGTCGATGCACTTCTCCTCGATTTCGTACCGCATCTTGTCGATGACGTCGTCCTGCTGCACCACCTGGCGGGACAGCTCAAGGTCGCGCCTCTTCAGGGAGTCGACGGAGTTGATGACGGCCTTCTCGACCATACTGCCGAGCGCGAGAAGCTCGTCCTGAAGGATCCTGAGGCTGCGGTCGAAATCGAGTCTGGGCATCTGATTACCTTTCCGTCGCTAGCTGAAACGCCCGGTTATGTACGCTTCCGTCTTTTCGTCCCTGGGGTTCGTGAAGATCTGACCGGTGTCCCCGTGTTCGACCAGGTATCCTGCCCGGTCCTCGCCTACCATCAGAAAGGCCGTCTCGTCAGAAACACGCGCCGCCTGCTGCATGTTGTGCGTAACGATGAGTATAGTAACATCCCGCACCAGGTCGCGAATCAACTCCTCAATCGCGAGTGTGGCGATGGGGTCGAGCGCAGAGGCTGGTTCGTCCATGAGTATCACCTCCGGCTCCACCGCCAGGGCCCTGGCGATGCACAGGCGCTGCTGCTGTCCGCCGGAGAGGGCGTACGCGCTCTTGTTCAGCCGGTCCTTCACCTCGTTCCACAGGGCGGCGCGGCGAAGCGACCGCTCAACCGCCTCCTTGTGGTCTCCCTTGTAGCCGTTGATCTTGAGGCCGAACGCGACGTTGTCGAAGATCGACTTAGGAAACGGGTTCGGCTTCTGGAAGACCATGCCGATGCGAGAGCGAATCTCCACCGGGTCGACGGTGGGGCCGTAAAGATCGTTTCCGTCGAACAGGATATTGCCTTCTACTCTCGTGTGCGGGATGAGGTCGTTCATCCGGTTGAAGCAGCGGAGAAACGTGCTCTTGCCGCAGCCGGATGGGCCTATCAGCGCCGTGACCTTGTTGCGCTTCACCTCCAGGCTGATGTTTTTCAGCGCCTTGAAGGTGCCGTAGTAAAAGTTCAGGTTATCTGCCTTGAACCTGGCGGACGGCTTTTCGCTAGTCATGGGACCTCTTCTGGAAGCGGTTGCGAAGGTATATGGCAATTCCGTTCATCGAAAGCAGGATGACGAGGAGGACGACGATGCCCGCTGCCGCGAGGCTGCGGAAGTCTTCCTGCGGCCGGGAGATCCAGTTGAAGATCTGGATCGGCAGGACGGTGAACCTGTCCATGGGGCTGGAAGGGACGAAGGTGAGGTATACGAGCGCGCTGATGGCTATCATGGGTGCGGACTCGCCGATGGCGCGCGACATGCCCAGGATGATGCCGGTAAGAATGCCCGGAAAGGCCGCCGGCAGCGTCACGCTCTTGTCCACCTGCCAGTGCGTCGCGCCAAGCGCGTATGCCGCCTCCCGGTATGTGCGCGGAACGGCGCGTATCGCCTCGCGGGATGCGAGGATGATGATCGGCAGTATAAGCAGCGTCATCGTGAGCGCCCCGGCGAGCACGCTGCGGCCGAGCGCGAGCCACTGGACAAAGAGGGCGAGGCCGAGCAGGCCGTAGATGATCGATGGCACCCCTGCCAGGTTGGATATGTTGACCTCAATCAGGCGGGTCAGCCAGTTCTTGGGCGCGTACTCCTCAAGGTATATCGCCGCGCCGATACCGATGGGGATGCTGAACCCCGCTGTGATACTCATTACCCACACTGTGCCCATAAGGGCGGACCGCAGGCCGGCCTGGGACGGGAAGCGCGATGGGTAATTGAATATCAGTCCCGGTGTCAGCCAGTCCCATCCCTGGATGAGCACCTGGGCGAGGAGCGTCACCAGGCCGAAGATCCCTGCGATAAAGGTTAGGATGAAGACGACGTAGGCGCCCTTCCCCATCGACTTCCTGAAAGGGAGCCGCCTGCTGAATACTTCTTGGGGTGCAGGGGTAGTTGCCTGGCTCATGCTAGTACCTGTTTCCCCAGCGGCGCACAATGTACGCGCCCATGAAGTTCATGCCGAGCGTCATTACGAACAGCAAAAGACCGACCGCGAAGATGGTGTTGTATTCCAGCGACCCGTGCGGCGTCTCACCCAGGCTGAGCTGCACTATGTATGCCGTCATTGTCTGAACGCTCTCCAGCGGGTTGGCGGTGAGCTTCGGAGTTGCGCCGGCGGCGATGGTCACCAGCATCGTCTCGCCGATAGCGCGGGACGCGCCGAGGATGAAGGATGCGATGATGCCGGAAAGCGCCGCGGGGAAGACGACGCGCAGAGAGACCTCCAGCCGGGTCGACCCCAGGGCAAACGCCCCTTCGCGGAGTGAGCGCGGCACGGCGAGCATAGCGTCCTCGCTCAGCGACGATATCATCGGGATGATCATTAGCCCCATCACCACGCCGGCGCTAAGGGCGTTGAACACGAGCATATCCGGGAAGACCTTCTGCAGCAGAGGGGTGACGAACGTAAGCGCGAAGAAGCCGTAGACTACAGTAGGCACGCCGGCGAGAACCTCGAGCACGGGCTTGAGAATGCGCCGCACGCGGTCTGCCGCGAACTCGGACATGTAGATAGCGATTGCCGTCCCCATGGGGACGGCGACAATGCCGGCGATGGCTGAGACGAGCAGCGTCCCGGCCACGAGGGGAAGCACGCCGTAGGACCGGGGCTGCAGGATGGGCGTCCACCGGGTGCCGGTCAGGAACTCCCACAAAGAGACTTCACCGAAAAAGCCAACGGCCTGCGAAAGCAGGCTGATAACGATGCCGACGGTCACGAAGATGGATAGGATTGCACAGCCGAAGAAGAGCCACTTGAAGGCGAGCCCTTCAAGGTAGATGCGCCGCCTGCGCGCCGGCGACTGCACCCCGATGGTCCGCGCCGGCGGCATGGCCCTCACATCCCTTCTTCTTGCGAGTCCTCGGTCCAATCTCTATCTCCGTTGGAGGTTTCGAACAGGCCGGGGCGGCGACGGTTCTTGCCCGTCGCCGCCCAATTCATTTATACAAGCGTTTTCCGGCTTGGGAAGCTGTTCACGATTGCTATTTCACCGCGTCGATGCCCTGCTGGTACTTGGCGTCGCTCAGCGGGATGTACCCAACCTCGGAAGAAAGGTCAGCGCCGTTTCGCATGTAGAACTCCACGAATGCCTTGACTTCGGCCTTGGCCAGCGCGGCCTTGCTCACATATATGTAAAGAGGCCTCGAAAGAGGGCTGTAGGTACCGTTCGCTATAGTGTCGGTGGTGGGGGTCACGCAGCCCTTGCCGCTATCGATAGACACCAGCTTGAGCTTGCCAGCGTTCTCTTCGAAGTACGCATAACCGAAGTACCCGAGGGCGTTCCTGTCGCCGGAGATGCCCTGCACGAGCGTGTTGTCGTCCTCGGATGCCGTGTAGTCGGCCCTGCTGGCCTGCACGGCGCCGTTTATGACTTCGGTGAAGTAGTCGAATGTGCCGGAGTCTGTGCCCGGGCCATAGAGGTTGAGGGGCCTGTCAGGGAACCCGGCCCGAACCTCCTTCCAGTTCTTGATAGTGGAAGTGGGCTCCCAGATCTTCTTGAGCTCTGCCTTGGTGAGGCAGTCAACCCAGTCGTTCTGCGGGTTTACGATCACAGACAGTCCGTCGATTGCGATTTCAAGCTCGACGAACTCAATACCGTTCTTCTTCGCCTCGTCCGCCTCGGACTGCTTGATCGGCCTGGAAGCGTCGGAGATGGCCGTCTCGCCGGCGGCGAATCGCTTGAAGCCGCCTCCTGTGCCGGACACGCCCACGTTCACCTGGACGTTGCGCTGCTCCCTTCGGAACTCCTCCGCAACCGCCTCGGTGATCGGGAACACGGTGCTGGAGCCGTCGATCTCGATCGTGCCACGGAGGGAGTGGGCAGCGGGCGCGCCCGAGCGCGGGGTTGTCCCGGAAATTGGCTGCGTTGCAGAGGGCGCTGGGGTTGGGTCTGTGCCGCTCGAGCAGGCAACCGCGCCGAGGGCTGTTGCCGCCAGGGCCGCTACTCCGAGGACTCTGAGAAACCTGTTAAGTCTATTGATCACTTTTCGTTCTCTCCTGTTGAACTCCAAGTTTAGTTGACTCACATTAACGCTCTGTTAAAGCCTCGTTAACATTCCGTTAACACCAGGCTACCACGGGCTTTCGAAGCTCCTGGGCCGCCTGCGGGGAGGGCTCGTCTCCTCTGATCTCAGGCTATACCCCCTTTGTTAATGGACCTTTAACGGACAGTTAAGGGGCGATTAGCACTTGATGAACAAACGGCATCGTCGTTGCACCTATCAACAAACCTGTGCATCCGATATGATTGAGGCGATTTTCCACAAGCTCGCCAAGTGCAGGAGGTTCTATGTTCTCCCTCTCCGGCCGGAACGCAATTGTCGTTGGCACCAAGCGCATTGGAAGCCTCGTCGCCCACAGGATGGCGCAGGAAGGGATAAACCTGGCCATCGTGTACCGCTCCTCTCGCGACGAGGCAGAGGAGCTGCGGGCCTCTGTTGCGAAGCTCACAGCCAAAGCATGCGTCGTCCAGGGCGACCTTACCATTGAAGAGGACGCCAAACGGCTGGTGGCAAGGACAATCAAGGAGCTTGGGAGCATCTCGTTCGTTGTGAACCTCGCCTCGGACTTCCCGAGAACGCCTTTCGACGCCCTTGACGGCGAGGCGTGGGACAGGGGGATGGCGACTGCGAAGGGCACCTACCTGCTGGCGGTCAACGCGGCGCGCGCGATGATGCAGAACGCGCCGCCCACGCGCGGCCACATGCTTTTCTTCGGCGACTGGGCGGCCGGCGAGACGCCGTACCGGGACTATCTGCCATACCTTACCGGCAAGGCCGCGGTGCATTCCCTCACGAAGACGTTCGCTGCCGAGCTCGCGGAGCGAGGAATTCTCGTGAACGCAATCGCCCCCGGCCCAATGATGCGCCCTGACTCCATGTCGGAGGAGGAGTGGGCACGGCATCTCGCCGCCCGGACGCCGCTCAAGAGAGAATCATCACCGGACGAGATTGCGGAGCTTGTGATTGCGCTTCTCAAGAGCGAGACGATCACGGGCGAAATCATCAGGGTAGACGCAGGCCGGCATATCCTGGGGACGGGAACGATCGGCTAGACCATAGGAGACAGATGCCGCTGCACGGCGCGACAAAGACAATCGATTTCTGCTACGGCCACCGCCTGATCGGCCACAAGGGCAAGTGCCGCTACCTGCACGGCCACAACGGCCGCCTGGAGGTGGACGTGGAGCGTGACGCGCTGGACGAAATGGGCATGGTGATGGACTTTGGGGACATCCGGGACATCGTGAAAGGCTGGGTGGACGCGAACCTGGACCACAAGATGATCCTCTGCCGCCGCGACCGGGTGATCCCCGCGCTGGCGGAGCTAGGTGAGCCGCTCTATCTGATCGACGAGAACCCCACGGCGGAGAACATTGCTAGGCTGGTCTACGAACAGGCAGCGTCGCAAGGGCTTCGCCTCACCGAGGTGCGCCTCTGGGAGACGCCGTCCAGTTACGCCACGTATCGTGCCTGAACGCCGCTTTCTTCACCGTCCCGCTGGCGCGAGAAACGAAATGGCAGTGAACAACAAGACCATGGAAAAGTACGAAAAGCTTATTGAAAGGTCCGGGAGGGTCGAAAAGCTCGCCCCATTGCTCAGGGAGGTGCTCACCATACTGGGAGAAGACCCTGAGCGCGAAGGGCTGGACCGGACGCCCGAGCGCTGGGCGGAGGCGCTCCTGACGTATACCGAAGGGAACAACGGCGACCCCGAAGAGCACCTGAACGTCATCTTCCAGCTCGATGAGCACGACTACCCCGTCGGCTCAGACGATATGATCATCGTCAACGACATCGAGTTCACGTCCACCTGCGAGCACCACATCGCGCCGTTCCGGGGCGTGGCGCGCATAGCCTATATTCCCAACCCGGAGAGCAAGATCATTACGGGCTTGTCGAAGCTCTCGAGGGTCGTCACGCTCTTTTCGCGGCGGCTCCAGATCCAGGAGCGAATGACGCAGCAGATCGCCAACGCTATCGACCACCACCTCCAGCCGCTGGGCGTGATCGTGGTGCTGCAGGCGGTCCACTACTGCATGATTCAGCGCGGCGTGGAGCAGCGCGCCAGCAGCACGGTCACCACTGGCCGTCGGGGCATCTTCATCGACAAGCCGCAGCTTGAGGTGAAGTTCCTGGAATACCTGCGCCTGCGGACCAGCAACCACACCACCTGATCCGCCGTCCATTGACGCCCCGCGGGCGGGGACCGGATCTAAATGCGAGGTCTGTCGAGCCTAACAGCCGGGCCGGCACGGTGGCCTACCCCCGCGTCAGGAGAGGAACGAAGGCACAACAGCCGTTGCCCTCACTCCACGTCCGGGTCCAGCATCGCCCAGTGCTTCGCCGGACTGCCCAGGTCAGGGATGTACATGAGCCTGCCCCCTGCGACGGCCGACTGGTGTGCCACCAGCCCCGGCACGAGGTACCGGGCCGAGTCCCAGACGTTGTTTGGCGGCAGCCTGTTCGCGGCCACGGCCTTCACGAAATCGTCCACGAGGAACTGGTGCGAGCCTGCGTGGCCGTTCGGAAGCCCCTTGAGCTCCTTCGGCAGCCTGCCCGTCTTGTGGACCTTCGCAGTGTTCATGTGGAACTCCTTCCACACCTCCGGGTTCACGTCAGCCGCCGGCTTGCCGCCGTGCGACTCGGACGCGCGGAGGAGGTTCGTGAGGTCCTCGGTCTGCTTTGGGTCAACCGTCACCCACGCCTGCGCGTTGGCCTGCTCCTCGTAGCACCCCTTCGTCCCGAAGATGCTCGTCTGCACGGACGACATTCCCTTCCACCCTACCCTGCGGAACTCGTTGATCCGCAGCATGCCTCCATCGGACGTGCGCATGAGGGCCGACTCGTTGCTGAAGATATTGTCCCAGTGGTTAGCGCCCCTCCGGAAGATGGCGTCTTCGTGGTTGTCCACGTAACCCATGCAGGAGACCTGGGTGGCCCGGGCGCCGGTGACGGAGAGCACCATGCTGGAGCTGTGGGTGGGATAGTGCATGGGAGGAATACCGGCGACCTTCTTCCAGTCCGCGCCGCCGGAGCGCATGAACGACTGGTAGAAGTGCGACATATCGTGCAGGTACTGCCCCTCGCCATACACGAACGCGCCGAAGTCACCCTTGCGGAAGCGGTCGCGGCAGTAGACCGCGGCGGGGTAGTAGTAGCTCGTCTCACCGGTCATGTACACCAGGCGCGTCTGTTCGACCGCCTGGACGATGGCCCGGACCTCCTCCAGGGTCTGCCCCATCGGCACGGCGCTGTAGACGTGCTTGCCGGCCCTGAGCGCCTGCACCGCCTGCGGGCCGTGGAGCTGGCGCTGCGTGAAGAGCGCGATAGCATCAAGGTCGCTTCGGCACAGATCGTCGAGCGAGGAGAGCGGTCGTTTGATTCCGAACTTCTCGGCAGTAGCGCTGGCGCGGTCAGGCAGGATGTCGGCGACCAGGACTTCGGAGACGCGTGGATGCGCCTTGAACAGTGGGATGAACTGCTGTGCGAACGCGCCGGCGCCACAAACGCCGATTCGTATTGCCATTGCCGCCTCCGCAGGGTGAAGTTGCGGAGATTATACGGCAGGGCAGCATTGTGTGCCGGGGCGGCCTACGGCTTCCGGAGAATCTTTTCCATGGGCCTGCCCCTGGCCAGCTCGTCGATAATCTTGTCCAGGTAACGGATCTCCCGCATCGTGGGCTCCTGGATTTCCTCAAGCCGAACGCCGCAGATCACGCCCTTGATCATGGACCTGGACTCGTTGAGCAGGGGCGCTTCTGCGTAGAAAGACTCGAGGTCCGACTTCTTTGCAATCTGGGACTCGATCTGTCCCTGGGTGTAGCCCGTCAGCCAGCGAATAACCTCATCCACTTCCGCCTTCGTCCGTCCCTTCTTCTCGGCCTTTGCGATGTACAGAGGGTACACGCTGGCGAAGGTGTACGAGTAGACTCTGGGTCTTGTTGAATTGTCGGTCGAATTCTTCATACCAGCCATGCCATGATAGAGTTGTTGAGTGAGCCGGGCCGTAGGGCCGATTCATCGGCCTCAGCTCGCCCGGCCTACTTCACAAGATTGTAGAGCTCCATCTCGGTCTCCTGGGGAGGCGTGGCAAACCCACCCTTGATCCTAGCCGTCATCCGGGGCAAGAGAACCTTCTCGCGGAAGCTCTCCCAGCTGGCCTTCGATTCGTGGACCGCCATAATCGTCCAGCCGCCCGCCGATGGGCCGGCCGCATGAAAGATCTGACCTTCCGGGAGGCGTCCGCCGGCCGGGTGGACAGCGTTGATTACCGCGTCGTACTGCGCCTTTGTACCGCCGGGGAAATGGTGCACAATGCCGTATGCCATTGGTCCAGGCTGCTGCGAGAGGGGATAATGGCTAGTATAGCCGCATGTGTGGGTGTCGGGAAGACTTGACGAGGCAGAAAAAGACGGTGAGTGGTGGGAAGAGTTTCGAGGTGCGGAGTGGTGGGCCAACCTGGACTCGAACCAGGGACCTCAGTCTTATCAGGACTGCGCTCTAACCAGCTGAGCTATTGGCCCATGAGGTGAAACGAAAACGAGGGTCGACAGTTGAACAACGAAAGAATTATATCTGCGGGCGACCGGCAGTGTCAATCAACCTGGCCCCGTTCCCTGCATTATGTAGCCACTCTGTCAAGGGGCAGTGAATCTGTCAGTGTTTAGGGTGCAGTGATTTTGTCAGTACGGTTCGTCTCCATGGGTGGTCTGCAGCCGGCTTATGGGCGGTGGACTTAGCCGGATAGGGACTGAGTCCTCTCGCCCGAGGTTTCGGTTGAATTCCGGTGGGAGACTCCTGCGCTTCGGGTTTTGGCTGCTCACCGAGTGAAGATTGGGGATGAGAAAGGTC
>Ga0194132_10001073_pt1 | contig 55514 bp, 50 predicted proteins | sample TA2KigOf80mmetaG_FD_148612 | JGI IMG/M metagenome (GOLD analysis project Ga0194132, IMG submission 148612) | Freshwater microbial communities from Lake Tanganyika, Tanzania - TA2015054 Kigoma Offshore 80m | ecosystem: Environmental > Aquatic > Freshwater > Lake | place: Tanzania: Lake... | reverse complement strand
GCAGCACCACCTTGGCGCGGTCCCGGACCGAGCGGGCGGCCCAGTCGACCTGCGCCTGCCGGGCGCTCTCGGCGACGGCCCGGACGTCGACCGGCGTGCACTGGGGAAGCTCGACGAAGGGTTCGCCGGTGAACGGCACGACGGTGGTGACCGGCGGTGCGTGGTGATTTCTCGCCACGAGCGCCACCAGCCGTTGGCGCTCGTCGACGTCGATGGAGTCGGGCAGCGTGACGTCCGACTCGACGAGTCTGAGCGGACGGGGTCGGGTTGCAGTCACGTGGCCCTCCTCGGATCGGTTGACACCCCCGGTGCGACCATCGGAGTCTCCCCCGTCCGTAGGCCGACCATCAAGGAGGGACTCGGGCGCAGAGTGACGAACGTCGGTCGAGAGCATCGAGGTCGGACTGCGAGCAACCCGGGGAATTGAGTTCCTCGCAACACCACTACCCTTCCCGGAGCGGGCGCGTAGCTCAGCTGGTCAGAGCGCTTCCCTTACAAGGAAGATGTCGGGGGTTCGACTCCCTCCGCGCCCACCGTCCCGTCCCGCTCCGACCGGCTCTGATCCGTGCCGGTCCGGCTGCGTAGCCTCGTGCCGTGACTGGACAGCCGAGCCCGGGGCGTGCACGACAGGAGCACCCGGTGGACCACGTGGCCGTCGGACCGGAGGGGACGGCGCCGGAGTGGATGGTGGAGGCCGTGGTCGACGGCGGCGCCACGGTCGTCCCGCTCGACCGGGCCGACGCGCTGCTGTGGACCCACCCCGACGACCCGGCCGGTCTCACCGAGGCGCTCGCCGAGCACGGCGACCACCTGCGATGGGTCCAGCTCCCGTGGGCCGGCGTCGAGCCGTACGTCGGCGTACTCGACGACGACCGGCTCTGGACGTGCGGCAAGGGTGTCTACGCCGAACCGGTCGCCGAACTCGCCCTGACGCTCTCGCTCGCCGGGTTCCGGGGACTGCCCACCTACCTGCACGACGCGCCGTTGAGCGAGCGCGGCACGATCGGCCGCAACCTCCACGGGGCCGGGATCGTGGTCGTCGGCGCCGGGGGCATCACCGATGCGTTCCTGCGGATGGTGGCACCGTTCGACCCCGTCACCACGGTCGTGCGACGACGGGACGTGCCGCACCCGGCTGCGGACCGGACCATCACGCTCAAGCAGGTCGACGCCGTCCTGCCCGGGGCCGACCTGGTCGTGGTCGCCTGCGCGCTGACGCCCGAGACCACCGGTCTGTTCGACGCCCGGCGACTGGCACTGCTCGGGGAGCACACCTGGCTGGTCAACGTCGCCCGGGGCGCCCACGTCGTCACCGACGACCTGGTGGCCGCGCTCCGTTCCGGCGGACTGGGCGGCGCCGGCCTGGACGTGACCGACCCCGAGCCGCTCCCTGCGGACTACCCCCTCTGGTCGGCGCCGAACTGCGTGATCACCCCACACGTGGGCAACACGCCGGCCATGGCGCGGCCGCTGCTCGCCTTACGGATCCGGATGAACGTCGCCCGATGGATCGCCGGCGAGCCGCTCGTCGGCCCGGTCGACGTGGCCGCCGGCTACTGAGTCGCCGGCTACTGATCAGAAGCCGAACTGCTGGACCGGCCGCGGGGTCGCCGTGACCGGGGCCGAGCCGATGCCGCCACCGCTCCGCTCACCCCAGCAACGCTGGGACCCGTCGGCCACCCGGGCGCACGCCGACTCGTGGCCGACCTCGACGGCGGTCACGCCGCTCAGCCCCCGGACGGTCGTGGGCGTGTTCCGGTCCGCGAACGCCCCGTCGCCGATCTGCGCCGAGCGGTTCAGCCCCCAGCACCGGACGGTGCCACCCGTGACCGCACAGGTCTGCGAGCCCGAGGCGGCCAGCGACGACGCCCCGCCCAGGCCCGACACCACCACCGGCAAAGGGCTCGCCGTGAACGTCCCGTCGCCGAGCTGACCGTGGCTGTTGCTCCCCCAGCAGCGCACGCCGCCGGAGGTGAGCTGCACCGTCACCGGCGTGTTCCGCTGGGCGGTCGTGCCGGCGCCGACGGCGCCATCGCTGTTGCCACCCCAGCACTCCAGCCGGTCGAGCGTGATCCCGCAGGTCGCGCCGGCGCCGACCGCGACCTGGTCGTAGCGCCCGAGGCCGGCCGGTGCGACCGGCTGGTTGCGGTTCTGGGTGCCGCCGTTGCCGAGCTGTCCGACGCCACCGGCACCCCAGCAGGTCGCGTTGGCGCCGGCGTCGCGGGCGCAGGTCGTCTGACCCGAGGCGTCGATGTCGTCGATGTCGGTCCCGACACGGAAGTTGACCGACACCGGTGTGGCGCTGTCGGCGAACGCACCGTTGCCGAGTTCACCGGCGGAACCCTCGCCCCAGCAGCTCACCGCACCCGAGGTCCGCAGGACGCAGGTGTGCAGGTCGCCGGCGGCCACCCGGACCGCATCGTTGATGCCGGGCACCAGGAGCGGCGTGGTCGACGACGGGGTTCCGGATCCGACCCCGAGCTGGCCGAAGGCGTTGGACCCCCAGCACCGGACCGAGGTGACCACGATGGCGCAGGTGTGGTTGCTGCCGGCGGCGTAGTGGTCGGGGCCGCCGACCAGCCCGGGCATCGTGATCACCTGGGGCAGGAACTGGTCGAGCTGGTTGCCGTTGCCGACCTGGCCCTGGTCGTTCTCGCCCCAGCAGGCGAACGCACCGTCCTCGCCGCCCGAGGCACAGGTGTGGTTGGCCCCGGTGACCACGGTGAGCGGAGTGAACGGCAGCGTCACGTCGGTGGGGACGTCGCGGGGCCCCAGGAAGGTGCCGTCACCGATCTGCCCGCTCGTGTTCCGGCCCCAGCAGCGGAGCAACTGGCCGGCCGGACCCGGCGGGTTCACCACCGCGCACGCATGGTCGGCGCCGGCGTCCAGGTCGACCGCACCGGTGGCGCCGGGCACGGGGACCGGGGTCCGGCTGCTCGACGTCGTGTCGTTGCCGAGCTGACCGTGGGCGTTGCGCCCCCAGCAGCGGACCGGATACTCGGCCCCTGCTGCGGCGTCGGAGAACACCGCGCAGCCGAATCCGTTGCCCGCTGCGACCTCGAACGGCCGGAACGCCGGGTTGGGCGAGAAGTAGCCGAGCACGTCGACGAGGAAGTGGGTGCCCGTGCCGTAGTTCCGGGCGATCAGGTCGATCAGCCCGCTGCCGGACAGTGCGACCGTTCCCGAGTTGGTCGTGCTCTGTCCGGCGCCGAAGTTGAGCGCGGCCGCGCCGGGCTCGGTGCGGTCACCGGGCCAGAGCCGGGCGAACCCCGTGGTCGGCGGCCCGACGGCGGTGAACGACACCTCGACCGCCGTGGCGTCCTCGGGCACGCCGCAGGCGGCGCCGCCCTGCTGGGCGAACCCCTCGCCCACCCCACCGATGCGGAACGGTCGGGCGCCGACGGAACCCAACGGGGTGGACGCCCGGGTGTCGACCGCCCGGCACGGGGTGACGGGCACGTACGACGCACCCAAGGTGGTCCAGTACCCCTGGACGTCGACGATCAGGTGGGTCGGGCCGCCGAAGCTGCGCACCGACAGGTTCGGTCCCGGACCCGAGGCGATCGGCACCGAGGCGGTGTTCGTGGCGCCCTGGGCGCCGACGAAGTTGAGGACGGTCGCGTTCGGCTGCGCCTGACCGACGGGCCAACCGCGGACGAACCCGGCGGCGTTCCCACCCTGCGATCCGAACGCGGCGCCCACTCCGACCACCTGCAGGTCGCGCTGCTCGGCGTCCGCGTAGGGATCGCCGACCCGGCTGTCGGCGATGCGGCACGGGGCCACGGGTACGTAGCGCTGACCGAAGCCGAACCCGGGGTCGTAGTAGCCGAGCACGTCGACGATGAGGTGCGTCGTGGCGCCGGCGTTTCGGAGTCGCAGGTCGAGCGTCCCGCCCGCGGCGAGCGGCACGGCGGCCGTGTTCGAGATGTTGCGGCCGGTCGAGTAGTTGAGGACCGTGGCGTTGGGTTCGTCCAGGCCGGCCGGCCAGGCGCGCACGAACCCGGCACCGGTCGACTGCACCGAGGTGATCGTCACCTCGACGGCGGCCACACCGTCCGGCACAGCACAGCCACCGTCCACGCCACCCTGGGCCGCGAAGTTCGCACCGGTGCCCGCCACCTGGACGTCCCGGGACACGCCGGGGCCCAGCGGGGACGGCCCGCCCGGGGTCGAGCGGGTGTCGAGGACCCGGCACGGCGCCACCGGGGTGAACGTCGAGCCGGAGCCGTCGGTGTACGCCGAGGCAGGAGGCGCCGAGATCACCGACGCGGCGACCATCCCGAGGGCGGCCAGGGCCATCCCGGCCACGGCGGTCGCAGCGGTGGACCGGATCCGTGTGAGACTCGTCGGAGCGCTCATGGTGTTCCTCCCGGGCTCAGGTTGCTGACTCCTCGACGGAGGAGAGCGACCGTGAGCACTTCCCTGACACCTTCTCGGGAGGATTCCGCGAAAGATACCCGGGCCGGCGGTCACTCAAGCGTAGCGACCAACTCCTCCTGGCGAGCCGCGAGGACCGCATCGGCGCGCTGCAGTGCGTCCAGCTCGTCGTCGTGGAGCGCCAGGTCCACCACCGGGGTCCAACCGTTCTGACCGACGATCACCGGGATGGCGATAGCGGCGTGCAGATCGTTCCAGTCGCCCCGGACCCACACCTGGGCGGGGAACGCTCGCCACACGCCGTCCACGAACGCCTCGAGCAGGTCGGCCACGGCGTGCGCCGTGACGGCCTCGGTGGTCCGGCCGGAGGTGAAGTTGGTGAAGAACGGCTTGACGGCGACCCGCAGGTCCGCCGGGAGCGACCCGACCCGGGCCCACGCCTCGGCCACCGCCCCACTGCGGATCAGGTCGACCACCTCGGTGCGCGCGGTTGCGATCTCGTCCGGCAGGTCGACCAGCTGTCGGTCGCCCCGCGCCGCGGCGATCGCTCGGTCCACGGCGTCGGCGGGCACACCGCGTGCCCGGACGGCCGACCAGACGGGCACGAGTCGGTCGCCGTGTTCGCCCAGCGTGACGGCGGCCACGTCGCGACGCGGGAGTCCCAGGTCCTCGGCGAGCTCGCGACGGAAGCGGAGCGTGTCCGACCACGCGCCCGCCCCGATCACCCGCTCCCGCGGGAGGTGCTCGGCGAAGATCCGCACGCCGAGCTCGACCGGGTTCGACTGCACCACGACGATCGGCGGATCGGGGCGTCGGGCGAGCGCGACGGCGTACGTGTGGAACAGCGCCGCGTTCACCCGGGCCAGCTCGGCACGATCCACCGGGGCGTTCGGATCCAGTGAGACGGTCTGCCCCGCGAGCACGACCACCAGGTCGGCGTCGACCGCGTCGGGGTCCAGGACGAGTTCGACATCCGGGGCCCAGTCACCGAACGCGTCCTCCAGGTCCGACCGCAGCCCCCACAGCTCGGTCTCACTCGGTCCACCTCGGTGGCCGACCAGTTGCAGGCGACCGCCCGGCGGGACCGTGCCACGTTGCAGCACCTGCGCCGCGAGCTGACGCCCGCAGGCTCCGGCGGCACCGATGATCGCAACGTCCACACCCCAGCGTGACAGACCCTGCGCCCGCTGGTCGACCGATGGACGACCCGGCCGGGCCGCAACGTGCGTGTCGCAGTGTCGTCATCCGCCCGACACGGAGCGACGCGAGGCTCCGCCGGGTGCGCGAACACGATCCCCCCGACACCGGGTCCCGCCTGATCCCGCCCGTCGACCCCCACGTCGTGGTCCTCTTCGGCGCGACGGGCGATCTGGCCCGGCGCAAGCTCCTCCCCGGCCTCTACCACCTGGCCCGTGCCGGCCTGCTCCGTGACTACCGGGTCCTCGGCGCCGACCTGGGCCACCTCGGCGCAGAGGAGTTCCAGAAGGTCGCCGGTGAGGCCGTCGTGGAGTTCGGCCGACAGGTCGCCGACGACGAATCGCTCGCGGAGTTCCTGGACCACCTCGAGTACGCCTCGATCACCGACGGCCCGGACGCGCTCGCCGATCGGACCCGGGAACTTGGTGCGGACCTGAGTGGCGAGTCGGGCGCCGACTGCCGGGTCCTGCACTACCTGAGCGTGCCGCCGAGCGCTGCGCTCGACGTGGTGGACCTGATCGCCCGGGCCGGGCTGGTGGAACGGTCAAGGATCATCATGGAGAAGCCGTTCGGGACCGACCTCCGCTCCGCCCGTCACCTCAACGCCGCGCTGCACGCCACGTTCGACGAGTCCCAGATCTTCCGCATCGACCACTTCCTGGGCAAGGAGGCTGCACTCAACATCCTGGCGTTCCGGTTCGCGAACGGACTGTTCGAACCCATCTGGAACCGTCAGCACATCGATCACGTGCAGATCGACGTCCCCGAGACGCTGTCGATCGGACAGCGGGCGTCGTTCTACGAGGCCACCGGCGCCTTCCGCGACATGGTCGTCACCCACCTGTTCCAGGTCCTCGCGTTCATGGCGATGGAGCCACCGACCGACTTCACGCCGCTGTCGATCAGCGAGGAGAAGCAAAAGGTCTTCCGGTCGATGCAGCCGATCCAACCGGCCGACGTGGTCCGGGGCCAGTACCACGGGTACCTCGACGAGCCGGGGGTGAGCCCCGACTCAGACACCGAGACGTTCATCGCGCTGCGCTGCGAGATCGACAACTGGCGCTGGGCCGGCGTCCCCTTCTACCTGCGAACCGGCAAGCGCATGGGCGAGGGCTCGCGAATCATCTCGATCGCGTTCTGCGAACCACCCAGGAGCATGTTCCCCGCCGGGTCCGGGGTCGGTGCCCACGGCCCCGACCACCTGACGTTCGACCTGGCTGACGCGTCCAAGCTGTCGCTGTCGTTCTACGGCAAGCGGCCCGGTCCGGGCATGCGCCTGGACAAGCAGAGCCTGCAGTTCGCGCTCCACGAGCACGCCGACGTGCTCGAGGCGTACGAGCGACTCATCCACGACGCCATGTGCGGGGACCACACGCTGTTCACCACGAGCGACGGGATCGAACGGCTATGGGAGGTCTCCGATCCACTCATCGCCAACCCGCCGCCGGTGCGCCCGTACGCCCCCGGCTCCTGGGGACCGAACGCCGTCCACCAACTCATCGCACCGAACGCGTGGCGGCTCCCGTTCGAACGGGCCTGGCGCGAGGACTGACCTGACCGTCGCACCGGCTCGGAGTGTGGAATGTCGCGGCCGGCCGTCACGTTCTCCACGCCGTGACCGATGTGCCCGCGTCGCCGAGCTCGTTGCCGACCCCGACCGTCGGCGACGAGGCGTGCTGGGTCGCCGCCCACCTGTCGGAACTCAGCGACCTGTCCAGGACCGCCGACGGAGTGGCCCCGTCCGCGGGCCGCCACCGCGGCGGCCAGCGCGCGGCCGACGCTGCGCTCGCCGCGTTCGACGTGCGTGGCTACCGAGCCGACCGCAACGAGGTGTGGCCCGCCGCACGGCGGGGGGCGTCCGGTCTCTCACCGTGGATCCGTCACGGGCTGCTCACGCTGCGCCGGGTCTGGGACCACGTGGCGGACGGACCCCCGGAGGACGTGGCCAAGTTCCGCGACGAGCTGCTCTGGCAGGAGTACGCCCGCCACCGTTACGCCCGACACGGTTTCGTCCGGAACGCTGGCGTCCGCCACGGGCCGACAGGCGCGTCAGGTGCGCCGAGCAACCCTGACGGTTCCGCCGAACCCGGGTGGACCACCGTCGAACACGAGATGGCCTGTCTCGCCGACCAGTTCGACGAGCTCGAACAGGATGGTTGGATCACCAACCAGGCGCGCATGTGGCTCGCCGCGCAGTGGTCCGGTCGCCACGACCGGCTCTGGTCCGACGGCGAGGAGTGGATGTTCCGGCGACTGATCGACGGGTCACGCGCCGCCAACGGTCTGGGGTGGGCGTGGACGAGCGGCGTCGGACGACCCGAGGCCTACGTGTTCACCCGCCGGCAGGTGGAAGGACGCGCGCCGGGTCGATGCGACTCGTGCCCGCTCGAGACCGACTGCCCGATTGCTGATCCACCGCCGTTCCGTGATCCCCCACCCGCCGCGGGTGCCCCCGGGTCGCCGAGTGCCGGCGAGCTCCCCGGCAGGGTCTGGGGCGGGCCGACCGATCCGTCCGTCGACAGCGATCGGGCGCCGACCGCCGTGTGGATCACCGCAGAGTCCCTCGGCGACGATGACCCGGCGCTCCGGGCCCACCCGGACCTGCCCGTCACCTTCGTGTTCGACGAGCCGCTGCTGCGTCACCTTCGGCTCGCGCCGCTCCGACTCGTCTTCCTGACGGAGTGCCTGGCGGATCTGGCCACTCGTCGGACGGTCGAGGTGCATCTGGGCGACCCGGTCGTGGTGCTCGCCGGTCGGGCGCTCGCGACCACGGCCGCTCCCGTGCCCGGCGCTCGACGGCGGCGGACCCAGCTGGGCGCTGCGATCGTCGAGCTGCACCCGTGGCCGTGGTTGGTCCCACCGCACGACGGACGCGACCGGTCCTTCAGCGCGTGGCGGCGCCACGCCCGGATCCCCGACTGACCAGCACCCCTCACACTGGTCCGGCCACGCCGGTCCCGCCACGCCGGTCCCGTCACGCTCTCCTCGCTGCATCGGTAGTGTCGGACGGGTGACCGTCGACGTGGCGCTGGTGCAGCTCGCCTCGGAGGAGACCGAGCCGCCCCAGGAACGCGTGCGCCGTGCGGTGGCGCTCACCTGGGATGCAGCGGCGTCCGCCGACCTGGTCGTGCTCCCCGAGCTGTGGCTGGCCGGCGCGTTCGACGTCCACGGATCGGGGCGCCTGGCCCAACCCGTCAACGGTGAGCTGATCGAGACGTTCCGGTCGGTCGCCCGTGACACCGCCACGTGGATCCACGCCGGCTCGGTCCCCGAACAGGACGGCGGGTTCACCTTCAACACCTCGGTCGTCGTCGCGCCCGACGGGACGGTCGCCGCCACGTACCGCAAACGCCACCTCTTCGGATTCGACGGGGGCGAGCCCGAGGTCATGACCGCCGGCGACGACCTGGTCTGCGTGGACACCCCGCTCGGTCCGACCGGCCTGGCCACCTGCTACGACCTGCGGTTCCCCGAGCACTTCCGTGGCCTCGTGGACCACGGCGCGACCGCCTTCCTGCTCGCGTCGGGCTGGCCCGATCGACGGATCGAGCACTGGCGGGTGCTGCTCCGGGCCCGGGCGATCGAGGACCAGTCGTGGGTCGTCGCGTGCAACGGCGTGGGAACCCAGTGCGGCACCACGCTCGGCGGACGATCCGCCGTCGTCGACCCGCTCGGCGACGTGGTCGCCGAGGCCGGAACCGACGAGACCGTCCTGGTGGCGACGGTCGAGCCGACCGCGGCCGCCGACTGGCGCGCCGCGTTCCCCGCGCTCGACGATCGCCGCTGACGCCCGCCGCCGATCACGAACCAGCACCAACGAACCAGCACGAACAAGCCACCACGACATACCGAACAACTCGACGGACCGAACAACTCGACGGACCGAACAACTCGAGACGACTCAGAACAGGCGGCAACGATGAACCCGACCACCGACCACTACGCAGTCCTGCTCGATTCGCTCCGACGACGGATGCGGGCCATGCACTCCCTCTACCACGACGCCACGGCCACCATGACCCTCGACCAGGTGAACCACGTTGAGCGCGAGGGGGTCCTACCGATCGCATTCTCCCTGTTCCACTACACGAACATGGAGGACGTCGGGTTCATGGTGCTCTCCGGCGAGGCGCCGATCTGGAACGACGAGTGGCAGGCCCGGGTGCAGATGGCGATCAATGATCACGGCAAGGAGCGGACGGTCGAGGAGATGGTCCACCAGCGGGTCGGCAACTACGAGGAACTCTGCGCCTACCAGCGAATCGTGTTTGACCGCACCGAGTCGTGGCTCGACACGCTGATCGGCCCGGAGCTCGACGAGATCCTCGTTCCCCGGCCGCTCCCCCCGGTGGTGGCCAACACGTACTCGGCCCGGGTGGCCGGACCCGAGGGCATCCGTCGACTCGACGGCATTGAGTGCTGGCTCTACCAACACGGGCTGCGTCACATGGGAGAGATCGAACTCGCCCGTGGTTTCGTCGGGCTGGGTGGCATGACGTCGTGAACGAACCCGAGCTGTCCGAGCTGTCCGAGCTGCTCGATCTCGAGGACGTCGAACGTGTAGCTGCAGGTCGACTCGACGAGATGGCGCTCGGCTACTACGCCGGCGGCAGCGGCGAGGAGCGGACACTACGCAACAACCGTGCGGCCTGGGCGGAGCTCGACGTCTGGTACCGGACGCTGGTCGACGTGTCGAGTTGCTCGACGACGACGTCGGTGCTCGGACTCGACCTGCCGGCGCCGGTGCTGGTCGCCCCGACCGCGCTGCACCGCCTGGCGCACCCCGACGGAGAGCTCGCCACGGCGCGGGCGTGCTCCGGGGCCGGCATCCCGATTGTCGTCTCGAGCCTGGCGTCCACGCTGCTCGAGGACATCTGCGCTGTGACCGACGCTCCCGTACTCATGCAGCTCTACATCGGCCAGCGTCCCGAGGTGTCCGAGGCGCTCGTGGCCCGGGCCGAGGCCGCCGGGTGCGCCGGGATCCAGCTCACCGTCGACACACCCGTGTGGGGTGAGCGCCACCGGGAGCATCGGACCGGGTTCCACCTGCCCGAGGGTGTGGACGTGGTCAACCTGCGCCGTCACGCACCGGAGCCGGCCGGGGCGGCCGACGGGGCGGCCGACGGGGCGGCCGACGGGGCGAGCGACGGGGCGAGCGGCGGGATCGGCGAGATCCTCGGTTGGGCCGTGTCGCCGTCGGTCACCTGGGACGACCTGGCCCGGCTGTGCGGGTCGACGAGTCTCCCGGTGCTGACCAAGGGAGTGTGCCGGCCCGACGACGCTCGTCGGGCGATCGAGGCGGGGGCCGCAGGCGTCGTCGTGTCCAACCACGGCGGACGGCAGCTCGACGGCGCCCCGGCCACCGCCGTGTCGCTCGGCCCGGTGGCGAGCGCGGTCCGCTCGGCTGATCCGGGGGCGATCATTCTGGTCGACGGCGGCATCCGAGCGGGCGTCGACGTGCTGCGCGCCCTGGCGCTCGGAGCGCACGCCGTTCAGATCGGTCGTCCGGTGCTGTGGGGGCTGGCGGCGGGCGGCCAGGACGGCGTGAGGCGCGTGCTCGACCTGCTGATTGCGGACGTGCGCCGATGCATGACGCTCGCCGGATGCCCGACGGTCGGCGATGTCACTGCTGAGCTGCTGGCGCCGGACTGAACGCCCTCAGGACGAGTCGGCGCGCAGCCGGCCGTGGCGCTGCGAGTCGAGTACGGCACCTCGGGGCGTGGTGAACGTGAACCGTTGGCCACCGACGTGCTCCATGTGCCAGTCGTTCCGGTGGACGACCCCGTGATGGTGGCGGCACAGGAGCGCCAGATTGGCCAGGTCGGTGAAACCACCATCTGCGACGCGGACGACGTGGTGCGCGTCGGTCCATGAGTGTCCGACGCCGCAGCCGGGGAACACGCAACCGCCGTCCCGGGCGGCCAGGGCGCGCCGCTGATCCGGTGTGGCGAACCGTACGGCGCGTCCCAGGTCGAGGGGGACGCCCAGGGAGTCGACCACGAGAGCGCGGACCACCGGGTCGCAGAGCAGCAGGTCCAGATCGCCGTCGGCGAGGAACCCCGACCCAGCCGGGAGTGACGAGCCAGAGGACCCGTTCCCTGCGAGCGCCGGGTGGTCGACGGGGATGAGCACGGTCGCCTCGACGGCGGGTGCCGAACCCGAGCCCGACGCCACCCCGGCCGCACCGAGCCGGAGCAGGTCGACCAGCGCGTCGGCCCGGAGCTGGGTGCGCGTGGACAAAACGCTGTCGGACGACTGGCGCCGGTCCTCCACGTCACGCCGGAACAGCCGGTTGGCGTGTATCTCGATCAGCTGCTCGAACGCCACCGCGTCGGAACCGACGAGAGCGCCAGAGATGTTGAGCACCCCGTCGAGAGTCCAGCCCAGCGAGAGGCGGCGCTCGTCGCGCGACGGACGGTGACCCCCGTCAGCGTCGGCCAGGTCCACGAGCGCCCGACACTGCCGCGCCCAGGGATCGAAGCGCAGGACGCCCGCGAGTTGCACCAGTTCGAGCTGTGCGCCCTCCACGACGTGGGCGACACGCGGGTTGATCACGTTGCTGAGCACCACCACGTGCTCGAACGTGACGGCGCCATCGACGAGTGCTGCGTCGGCGACCGGGAGCCGACGCAACGCTCGCCCCGCACGGAGGAGCCGACCGGCCACGCGTGGATCCAGGTTGAACTGAGCCGCCAGGTACTCCTTGGTCCGGGTGCCGTACCGACGATCCGTCACGGATCGCGCGTCGAGCTCGGCCGCCAGGTGGGCGCTGGCCGCATCGAGCGCCCGACGGGCGGACTCCATCTGGGCGAGACGTTCGAGCAGCTCGTCGTCGGTCATGGCCCGCACGTCCTCACCGGCCGCCGCTCGCGCGCTCGACGTCAGCGAGCAGGGCGTGAACGAATACGGGAACGGCCGGCCGGTGCGTGCTCGGCGGCCGAGCCTGTCCGGCCACTCGTCCGGACTGCCGTCCGGATTCTCGTCCGGACTGCCGTCCGGATTCTCGTCCGGACTGCCGTCCGGATTCTCGTCCGGGACCCCACTGTGATCGAACATGTGTTCGACCCTACGAGTGGGGTGTGACAGCGAGATCGGTCAGCGAGATCGGTCAGCGAGAACGTTGGGTGGGTCGGCTGTCCGGATCGGGCCCCAGGGAACTGAAGTCATCGCGATCCAGTCGGCCGGCACGGACGAGGGCAGCGAGCGCGCCCACAGCGTTGCGACTCAGCTCGGGCAGCTCGCCGGGTGCGAACCACTCCGTCGCGACGATCTCGGGCGAGCTGGGCCGCACATCGTCGAGCGACGCGTCCGGCGCAGGTCGCGCCAGGTGGACCACGTCCACGCGCCGGGTCCGCGGGTCGACGACGACCGCCGGCTCGCCGACGAGCTCAACCGACAGCCCGACCTCTTCCTTGGTCTCACGCACTGCGGCCTGCGCCGGCACCTCACCTCGCTGGGCCAGCCCACCCGGACACCCCCACTTCCCCCGGTAGGAGTGACGCACTAGGAGGAGCGCACCGTCGCCCCGACGGACGATGCAGATGGCGCCGACGGTGTAGTGGGGGGAACCGAGCCACACGAGCCAGCGGCGTACCGGCCTGGGCAACCGACCGAACACGCTCAGGAACAGGGCGAACGACGCGGTGCGGACCGACCGGCGCTCAGTCACGGCGCGCCCGGGGCCGGCCGTCCCGGTGGCATCACCCGCCGCCGGTCGAGCAGCGTGGCGAACAGCTCGGCCGACCCGGCAGCGACCAGCGTCCGGCGGGTGCCCGGCTCGAGCGAGACCAGCGTCCGGTCCTCGACGTCGGCGACGTGCCCGCCGGCCTCGCTCACGACGAGCATGCCGCCCAGGTAGTCCCACGGGCTGATGGCGTCGACGGTGCAGTCGATCGAGCCGTCGAACGTCCCATCGGCAACGGCGCACAGGTCGAGCGCCATGGCGCCGAGCGTTCGGTACTGGCGCCACCCGGCATGGGCGCCGGCGTAGCCGTTCAGGACCACGACGGCGCTGGCCAGCTCGGCCTGCCCTGAGACACTGATGGCTGCACCGTCGCGGGTCGCTCCGCCACCCCGGACGGCCCGGTAGCGGACTCCGGTCGCCAGGTTCGCCACGACCGCAGCCCGGACCCCACCAGCATCGACGGCCGCCAGACTGCAGGCGTACCACGGGATCTGACGGGATGCGTTGGTGGAGCCGTCGACCGGGTCCACGACCACCACGACGGGCTGACCGGCACCCGTCAGACCCGATTCCTCCGAGAACACGCCAACCGGCGCACCGTCGAGGACGGCGGTGTCGAGGACGCTGTGCGCCGCTGCATCCGCAACGATGTCGAGGGCGTACTGCCCAGGACGATCACCACGTGCTCGCCACCGTTCGGGTTCTGCGGAGCGGAAGCTGTCGAGGGCGTCGGCGACTGCATCGACGGTCCGGTCGAGCAGGTCGACGACCTCGCTGGCCTCGGTCACGTCGGACACTCCCGGAAGGGTACCGGTCGGACCTCATCGATCCCGTTTCGCTGGAGGCCGACGAACTGACAACCTGTGTTCGTGGCGATCATCGACGTGGCGGGCTTCGTGTCCGACCTGAAGAATCACGCAGCGGACCACGGGTTCCACATTCACGACGAGCGTCACTTCGTCGAGACCTACTCCATGCGCCAGGCCTGGGAGGTCGACCTCCACCCCGAGGAGGCCTGCGGCGGTCCACTCGAGTTGCACCTGGCGGTCGAGGTCGAACCCAGAACCCTGCTCGCATTCGAGGACCTCGTGGTCGAGACCGGACCTGATGCCGAACCGGAGGATCGCTACTCGATTCCCCTCACCTTCCACTGGTCCCTCCCGCCGCTGGCGAACGGACCGGACCTGCTGCTGCTCGCCACCGAACTCGCCGGCGTCGGCGGTCCAACCCTCCCGGTCGAGGTGTCCGCAGTCGACACCTTCGCTCGCGTCACCGACGCCTCCGAGCGGTCCCTGACCGTCGTCGCCCGCTTGGAACTCAGCCTCACGCAGCTCTACCTCGGCGAGGAAGACCTCTGTGATGCCTTCGAGCGGTGCCTCGACGTGAGTCACTTCCTCCTCGAAGCCGCACCCGCCTGGATCAGCGACGGCTGACCACGGGACGGCAGCCGACCCGCAGGCGGCGCTGAGGAGTCGGTTCGCGCAACTGTGGCCCTGCGCCTTCCAGCCTGCGGTGTCCCCACGAGGCGCTCTTCGAGGATTCCGGAGTCCCGACTGCATCCGTAACGGTCCGTTGTTCCGAAACATGGATCACGAACGGTCAGTTCCGGGCCACGTTCCGTCGTCAACGCCGCCGATGTGAACGTGTCCGGGGTCGGCCTTCGACCGGAAATCCCCGAAAACCGGGTTCCCGGAACGGAGCGTATCTGCGTGATTGACCACACATCATCGAACGTTCGGTGCTGGAGGGAAGCCCCATGAGCGCCGTTGCATTCGCGGTCGCCGCCCCCGACCGCTACATTCCATCCGTGGACCGGGCTGCTCTCCCGCTGGACGACCCAGTCACCGAAGCGTTCGTTCGCGACAGCGAACGGGGCCTGCAGCAGGCGTACGACGCCCATTCTCGCCTGATCCACAGCTACTGTCGCCGGGTCGTGGGCCCCGACGCCGCTGCCGACGTCACCCAAGAGGTGTTCCTGGCCGCATGGAAGAGCCGAGGACGGTTCGACCCATCTCAGGGAACCCTGACTGGGTGGCTCATGGGCATTGCGCGCTTCAAGTCGATCGACGCCACCCGCTCACGGATGCGGCGCCCGGAGATCAGCGACGAGCAGGCCCCCGAGGCATCTGTGGACGATCGTGATCCCGATGACCTGGCCCTGCGGATGCTCTTGACCGAGGCCCTGCAGCAGCTCCCAGAGCGCGCCCGTCAGATGGTCGAGCTGGCGTTCCTCGACGATCTCACCCACACCGAGATCGCCGAGCAGACGGGTCAGCCTCTCGGCACCGTCAAGAGCGACATCCGCAGGGGCCTCGAGCGCCTTCGGCGGAACCTAGAGGGCTTCGATGCGGCACCAGCTTGACGACCTGATCATCGATGCAGGCGACCTCGTCTCCTTCGAGCGAATCGCAGACTCTCTTGCGCAGGGCCCGGTCCACGCCGACGTCGATCCGCCCGCCGACCTGTGGGACCGAATCGCCACTGCGATCGCCGAGGACGCTCTCGAGGGCGCCGACTCCTCCCCCACAGCCGCCGTGACTCCGATCAGCGGCCGTCGACGAGTTTCCTCCTCTGGCGCCGGTCGGCTCATGCTGACCGCTGCGGCGGCAGTGCTCGTGGTGGTCGCCCTTGGAGCAGTTCTGTTCCAACGGGCATCGAGCGGCGGCACGGAACTCGTGGCATCGAGCGATCTGGCGCTGCTCGCCGGCAGCGGGAGCGGCCGAGCCGAACTTTTTCGTGACGGCGACCGCTCGGTGCTCCGTGTCGACATCTCGGGGCTCGCAGCGGCTGAGCAGGTCGACTTCTTCGAACTCTGGCTCCTCGATCCCGCCAACGGGAATCCCCAGTCGCTGTCGAAGTTCACCAACTCCGACGGATTCGTGGAGGTGGACCTCCCCGAAGGGGTCTCGACCGCATCATTCCCCGTAGTCGACATCTCCGAGGAGATCGACGACGGTGATGCCACCCACTCCGGCAAGAGCATCCTCCGCGGCGAACTCGCCTGAGCGTTGCTCGTGGCGTTCGCTCACCCCGGGGGCGCCTCAGAGGTAGTCGTGGTCGAGGAGGTTGCGGAAGGCAACCCAGCCGGGCACGGCGGGCAGGAAAGTGGCAGTGACCTGATAGGCCAGAGAAGCCGCGACCGCGACCTCCTGCGAAGCACCCGCCGCCGCCAGCGCTCCGGCCACTCCGACCGACGAGATGGCTGTCGACCCGCCCGGAACGGGAACAGCGAAGGCGAGCGTCGAGACACCCGTATTGATGAGCAGCACCGTCCAGAAGTCGACCGGGGGCCCGAACGCAGCGACGCAGCAGTAGAGGACGAACGCATACAGCAGGGCGTTGCCCGCCCAGCCGAGGACGAGTTCGCTCAGCTGGCGGGGCGAGCGAGCGACGCTCCGGACGATTCCCCATGCGCTCCTGGCGGGCTCGAGCACCTTGGAGCGAATCCGGGGGACGCCGAAGAGGATGGCGCTCAGCACGCCGATCACCACGGCGATGATCACGAGCACACCGAACAACGTTCGAGGTGACACCGACCCCAGATTCAGGCTGATCGGAGAGAGAAAGAGCGCAACGAGGCACACGGCGCTGGTCACAATGATGTTGGCCGCACCGGAGACCACCCCTCCCGCTGCGACCGCCGCAGCAAGATCGACGCCCTGCTTCTGCAGATAGCGAACCTGAGCGGCCAGACCGCCGACGGAGGGAATCGCCAGGTTGGCGAACGTGAGAGAGAGCTGCAGTTCGGTGGTTCGCAGGAGTGGGATTCGAACCGGCACGCTACCCATCAGCGCCACAGCCGTGGCGACGTTCGTCGAGAGCGATACGACGAGAGCGAGCACGATCCAACCGGGAGTGGCCTGCTTCATGGTCGACCAGAGCGTGGCCGGGTCGCCGACCTGGGTGAGGAGCGCTGCGACACCGAGGAATGTTCCGATGACCAGCAGCAGGGTCGTCCCGGAGATGCGGTGGAGTTCGGTGAGTTGCGGCTCGGAGATACCGAGCGACCCGGCCAGCGCCGTGCGCAAGTCGCCCAGGTCGGTCGAGACGGCCTTACGGCCGGCTCGACCGCGACCTCGGAGCGGCTCGGGGAGCACGGCGCTCTGCAGCACCGGCAACACGTCGACGAGCGTGTCCCGGCTGAGCGCCCGGAGCGCTGAGGCGACAGCACGATCAACGCCGACGAGTCGGCTCGTGGCGAAGAGGACCGCAGCGATGTCGAGGCTCGCCTGACCATTGATGTTCGACGCAGCAGCGTCGGCGAAACCGACGATCGCCGGACCCTCGTCGGTGAGGATGATGTGCGAAGCCGTCAGCTGCAGGTGGACCACATTGGCCCGATGGAGTTGCACCACCTGCTCCCAGACCGATTCGAGTACATCGTCGGTGATCTGCTCGATCGGTACGTCGATGAGTGCAGTTCCCTCCACCGGCCGCTCGACGTAGACCGCCGCCCCGGGTCCGGCGGTTCCGGTCACCACGACCGTCGGAACCCGCACACCAGTTTGCGTGGCCCGCAACACGCAGTACGCCTCGTGCTCGACGTCCTCGATCCGAGTGAGGAAGAGGCGACCCGGACTCGAGCGGTACAGGATCCGGTGCCACGCCCGGCCGAGGATCTGCGCATCGGTCTCGTCACGCCCGAGGACTCGCACCGAGAGTCGACCGTCGGCGTCCGTGGCCGTCATCCGGGTCGACGTACCCGATTGATCGGGATCGAGCGTGACGTCTGTGACGTGGAGGCCGAGTTGCTCGAGCGTGACCTGCATCTGCTCGAGCGTCGGCCGGCCACCGGGAGAGCTGAACCCCAGGTGGATTCCAGCGGCAACGCCGATTCCGAGGATCCACGCCACGACAGCAGCCCACGGCGTGGCGGCTCCCAGGTACATGCCTCCGAGCACCGTCACCAGGACGAGCACCGCACCGACCCGACGGCTCGGTCTGGTCAGGTACGGCGCTGCGACGCGAACGACCGCCGTGACGACGGCGACTCGCACTGCCGGGAAGGTCGGCGACACGCTGCCCACCTTGGTGGTCGACTCCACCAATCCAGTCAGCTCACCCGAGCCTTCGAGGGCGAACCCGATACCGCGTGCCAACAACCATGCGATCACACCGGCAATCGTGAGGTCCCGGGCGAGACGCCACCGGCGGGCGACGAGCGCTGCGGCCACGACGAGGCCCGCTGCCCAGAGCGTCCCGAGCGAGTAGAGCAACCGGATCAGATCGGCCGGACCCGACGGGAGCGACACAAAGAACCTGCCGAGGTCAGCGAGCGCTCCTCCCGGACGGGGGTCGATGACGAGCACCCAGCAGATCAGCGTTGCGGAACCAAGCAGCAGGAGCGCATCGGAGAGACGCCTCTGGAACGGCTGCTCGTCGGCCGGCCCGAAGGTGGTGTGTCGCAACGCATTCACCAGAGGGACGCTACTCACCGACTCGCTGGCCGACGGGGGACGGCCCACATCGTTCGTGGGCCGGGTGGGAATCGAACCCACGACCGAGCGATTATGAGTCGCCTGCTCTGACCATTGAGCTACCGGCCCGGCCGGAGCGTAGCCACGTCGGGCGGGAGGACGGTCAGGTTGTTCCGTCGCGAATGATCGCCGCAGCCACCCGGAGCAGCAGGATCACACCGAAGAGGAGCCCGCCGGAACCGAGCAACACGACGAGCCGGGTGTCGCCGCCGAGCGTGGGTCCGACCTGCAGACCCATCGTGAGGACCGAGACGAGCGACAAGGTCGCCCCGACCAGTGCGAGAGTGAACCGGTTCCACAGGGTCCGCTGGAAGCGGTCCTCGTCCTCGGCCTGAACCGTCCGGACCTGCAACGCCCCGCGTGAGGCGAGTGCGAGCGTTCGCGCCACGTCGGCCGGGAGCCGTCGCAGGACCGGCAACTCCTCGAGAAGTGCCTCCTGCAGCATCTCAGCCGGATCGCCACCTTGGTCCTCAGCAGCCTTCTGGGCGAGATCCCGACCGGCGGCGACGACCGAAAACCCCGGACTCAACACTCCGAGCGTTCCGTCGAGCGTCACGAGCGCCCGCATCAACACGACCAGATCGCCCGGGAGGGTGATGTCGAACTCGCCGAGCACGGGAATCAGATCGGTGAGCGCCGACACGCTGACGCCGCCGCCCGGGGTGACGTTCTCTGCGAGCAGTCGGGCGAGCGCACGATCGAGTCGGTCACGTGACACGTGGGTGCCGACATCGGTGACGCGTTCGACTCCGTCGCGGAGCATGCCAGCATCGCGACGGACCAAGGCGATCAACATGTCGATGACGGCCTGCTCCTGGATGGAGTCGAGACGTCCGGTGGCGCCGTAGTCGATCATCCCGAGCGTGTCGTCGTCGAGCACCATCACGTTTCCCGGATGCGGGTCCGCGTGGAACACGCCGCGTTCGAGGATGTTGGTGATGTTCACCGACAACAACTGCCGAGCGAGGGCATCCCGGTCGAGTGAACGATCCGCCGGGACTTCCGACAGCGGCACCCCGTGGAGACGCTCCTGCACCATCATGCGGCGGGTGCACAGTTCGGGGTACACCGACGGCACCTGGATCGGGGACTCGCTGCGCACCGCCATGTCGTGCATGAAGCTCGTGGACTGGGCCTCCCGCGTGAAGTCCAACTCGGAGCGCAAGCTGCGTCCGAACTCCTCAGCGAGCGTCGAGACCCGCAGGTCGCGACCGGTCACGGTGCGGCGCTCCGCCAGTCGGGCGAGTTGGTTCAATGCGGCGAGGTCACGTTCGATGGCGACGTCGATCCCGGGACGCTGCACCTTCACGACGACCTGTTCGCCGGAGCGGACCGCGGTGTGGGTCTGACCGATCGACGCCGAGGCCAGTGGTTCCCAGTCGAACTCGTCGAACACGCCCTCGACCGGCTGATTGAGCTCGCCCTCGATCACGCTCCGAACTGCCTCAGCGCTGATCGGGGCCGACCGGCTCTGGAGTTTGGCGAGCTCCTCGCAGACGCTCGGCGGCAGCAGGTCGATCCGGGTCGCTGCGATCTGACCGAGCTTGACGTAGACCCCGCCCGCCTCCTCGAGCGCCTCTCGCAAACGAACCGCTGCCGGATCGAGACCGGCATCGTCGTCGCTGGTGCCGCGCACGCGACCGAGCAGTTCGTGCCGTCGGAGGATCTCGACGAGCTCTCGATAACGACTCAGCGGTTCCAACTTGGCCCGGACCCCGGCGATCGGACGGGGCGCTGCGACCAGACCGGCCCGATCGCCACGAGCGAGTGTCCCCGGCCGGGCGAAGAGATCGTTGGCCAGGAGCAACGCCATCGTCAGGGGCACTGCGAGCAGCACGGCGAACAGGCCGAGCCGGTCCTCGCCCCAGTTCCAGTCGAGCAAGGACGCTGTCAGGACGAGTGCGGCCACCCAGGCCACGACGGCGGCACCAACCGTCTGCAACCATCCGCGTCGGACCCCGAGCAGCCGCACCGCCACGAACGTGGCCGCAGCGAACACCGCCACTGCGATGACGAGCAGCACGACATCGCGCGCCAACCCACCGAGGGAGAACACCACGGCGCTCACATCGACGACCCTGACCCCGGGCGACGATCTGACCCGAGCCCGGGTGCACCTGCGAGGTCGGGTACCCCAGCTGGGACTCCGACTGTCGTCTCCGGCGTCTCGACACCCACCGCCAGATTCCAGATCATCGCGAGGAGGTGGCCGAGTGCCGCTCCGCCGACCACGTCGAGCGGGAGGTGGGCCGCCACGTGGATGCGGGCGAATCCGACGACCGGGGCGAGCAGCCGCAACAACGCTCCGAGCTGGGGAGTGAGAGCCGGTGCAGCAACTCCGGCGGTGGCGAAGGCGACCGTGGCGTGACCGGAGACGAACCCGAACCCGCTGCGAGGGGTGCCCCAGCGGAGCACGACCCCGTCGAGTTCATCGTCAGGCCGGCCGCGCCGGACCTGGTTCTTGACCACCGAGGCCAGCCGCCACGCCACGACTCCGACCACGACGGTGCCCACCGCTGGTCGCCACGAACGGGTCCGCCACCAGACCAGCGCCCCAGCCACGAACGGGCCCCAGAGGGACCCGAGTTGCATCGGCAACCACAGGAGAGCCTCGAGGACGTTGGGCAGACGGTTGACCCGGACGAACACCGTTCCTTCGGCCACGGAGGTTCCCCGCCGGGCGAGCCCGCCGGAGGCGACGAGCACCCCGGCTGCGAGTACCGCTGATGCCAGGTCTGCCGGTCGCCGCTCGACCACCGCCTGGCGCTGAACAGGCTCCGCTCCGTCCATGACGTCATCACCGTACCGTGCCGCTGCCGATGGCCATCACTGCGGTCTGCGAACCGAGCCTTCCCGGCCTACCGCCGTGGTAGGGCCGGTTCCGATGAGGTGATCCGCACGATGAACTCCTCGGCGCACACCTCGGTCATCGGTCGGGCGAACAACCAGCCCTGCGCCCGGGTGCATCCCAGGTCGAGGAGCGCCTGACGCTGCTCCTCGGTCTCGACACCCTCGGCTACCGACTCGATACCGAGTGCGGAGCACAGACCGAGGACTGCCTCGATCACCTTTGCCCCGGTCGGCTCAGTGACCGTGGCGACGAACGACCGGTCGATCTTCAACACGTCGATCGGGAATCGCTGGAGGTGCGACAGCGACGAATAACCCGTTCCGAAGTCGTCCATCGCCAGTCGCACTCCGAGTTCCTTCAGTCCGACGAGCCGGGCCTCAGCGGTGGCGGGATCGATGTTGAGTGCGCTCTCGGTGATCTCGAGCATGAGTCGCTCCGGTGGCATCCCCGTGTGCTCGAGTTGGGCCCTGACCCGGTCGACGACTGCGGCGTCCTGCAACTGACGGGGGGCGAGGTTGACTGCGAGAGCGGGGCGATCGCTTCGACCGTGAGCCGTTGGCCAGCGGGCAGCAGCCGCGCACGCGCGGCGGAGGACGTAGGTGCCGATCTCGTCGATCAGGTCGGAGTTCTCGGCGATCGGGATGAACTCACCCGGAGCGACCAACCCGTGATCGGGGTGGTCCCAGCGAACGAGCGCCTCGAGGGACTCCACCACCCCTGTTGCCAGATCGACGACGGGTTGGTAGTGCACGTCGAGTTCGCCCCGTACCGCTGCCCCACGGAGTTGTGAGTCGATCTCGAGCCGGCGGACGGCGGCGGCGTGGAGTTCGGGACGGAAGATCTCAGCCCGGTTACGACCACTGCTCTTGGCGGCGTACATGGCCGCATCGGCATTCCTCAGGATGTCGTCGACGTGATCGCCGACCCGAGCGACGGAGATCCCGACGCTCGCGGTCGTCACCACCCGTCGGGATCCGATGGGCATCGACTCGGCCACCACCTCGAGGATCCGCTGGGCGATCTCAGCAGCGTCACCGGCACACCGGAGATCCGAGACGAGCACGGCGAACTCATCACCCCCCATCCGGGCAACGAGATCGACGGCGCGCACACACGACCGCAACCGTTCGGCCACCCCGATGAGCAACTCATCGCCGACGGGGTGACCGAGACTGTCGTTGATCGTCTTGAAGTCGTCGAGGTCGACGAAGAGCACGCCCACACCACCGTCCGGGGACGTCGACTCGCCCAGGGCAGCGAGCAGCCGCTCCCGGAACAACGACGTGTTCGCCAGACCGGTCAGCGGATCGTGCGACGCCTGTCGGGCCAGTTCCTTCTGGAGCATTCGGTGCGCAGTGATGTCCCGGAAGCTCCACACCCGACCCACCACCTCGGCACCGATCCGGCGGGGTCGGGAGTCACGTTCGAGCACGCGACCATCAGTGAACTCCACCACCTCGTGGGTCTCGAGTTCCGGATTGCGCTGGAGTTCCAGCACACGAGCGAGGAACTCCTCCGGATCACGTAGCCGGCCGACGATGTGACGCAACGACCAATCCTCGCCGTCGACATCGATGAAGGCGTCCCCGAGGTTCCACATCTCCACGAAGCGCTCGTTGCACATCGTGATCCGTCCGTCCTGATCGAGCACGAGCACCCCCTCTGCGGTGGCGTCGAGCGTGGCACTGAGCAGGGAGTTGGCGGCCCGGACCTGTTGTTCCGCTTCGACCCGACGGGCCACGTCGTGAATCGTGACGACAACTCCCTCGACGGTCGGATCATCAGTGAGGTCAGAGGCGTCGAGCGCCACGAGCGTGCTCGACCCGTCCCGGAGCACCAGACCGGCGTCACAGGCGGCCCGCTGCTCGCCGGCGGCGAGACGGGCGACGAGGCCCTCCAACTCCGAGCGGGCATCTTCGGTCAGCAGATGTTCGAGCGGACGCCCCTCGAGCTCCTCGGGATCCCAGCCGTAGGTGCGGGTGACTCCGGGTGATGCGGCGACGATTCGCCACTGCCGGTCCAACAGCACCACGACCGCCGCTGAGTTGTTGAGGATCGACCGGATACGCAGATCGTTGTTGCCGGCGATCTCCCAACGTCGTCGATCGGTGAGGTCCCGAAGGGTGAGCGACGTGTACTCGCCGAGCGACGCCCCCACCACCTCGACCAGACGCCACCCACTTGGGGCGAGGAGGCGGATCTCGATCGGTGATCCGGCTTCGCGGCCGTTGATGGTCGACAGGCTGGCGATCGCCAGCTCGAGGTCATCTGGATGCACCACGTCAAGTGCAGCCGCCCCGACCGACTCCTCGAGGCGCCGGCCGAAGAAGCGCTCAGCGGCCCGGTTTCCCCAGACAACAGTCGCTCCAGCATCGAGCAGGATGATCGGATCGGGCAGCGAAGCTGCCAGACCACCGACGAGTCGGTCGATCTCCGGTTCCCGCACGCCCCGAGCCACGACATGACATCGGTCCGCCCGGACGGGGCCTGAAACATTTCCCGACGATCGGCGATCCGGCAGCTGGACCACGATCGGTACGCTCGCCCGGTGGCTCGGATCGCCTACACCATGTCTCGCTTCCCCAAGGTCAGCGAGACCTTCGTGATCGACGAGATCACGGCAGTCGAACAGCGAGGTGTCAGCGTGGAGATCCTCCCGCTCATCCACCACCGCGATCCCGTCGCCCACCCGGCGGCCATCCCGCTCGAGGCCCGGGCGCACTACATCCGACCATGGAGCCCAGCGGCGATCGGGGCGCTCATCTGGTGGTTCGTCCGTCATCCCGGCCGGACCGCCCGGGCGATCGCCACAGCGCTCGCCGGCAACCGGGCATCGGTTGGTTTCCTGATCCGAACCGCTGCGCTCATCCCGCAGGCGGCGTGGTTTGCCCGGTGGTGTGCAACGAACAGTGTCGAACACGTCCACGCCCACTTTGCGACCCATGCCGCCACCAACGCCTGGCTGATCTGGCGCCTCACCGACATTCCGTACTCGTTCACTGCACACGCCCACGACATCTACGTGGACACGACGTTCCTCGACCGCAAGATCCACGATGCGTCGGCGGTGATCGCCATCTCCGAGTACGGCCGCGACCGGCTTGCGGCGATCGCACCGGCCGAGGCTGATCTGATCCACGTCGTGCACCTCGGCGTCGATCTGAGCGACGCCAGGAACCGGCGCAACCGTCGTCGGCTCAACCGTCGTGACCTCCAGGGGCCCGCTCGAGTGCTGTGCGTCGCCCGCTTCAACGCGACGAAGGGCCACGACGTGCTTCTCGATGCCCTGGCGCTCCTCGTGAGCAACGGAACCGACGCCGAGTTGACCCTGATCGGAGATGGTGAGCTCCGTCCGGCGATCGAGGAACAGGTTGAACGGCTCGGGTTGTCGGGGTCGGTGCGGTTCCTCGGCCCCCGGTCCCACGACGACGTGTTCAACGCCATGGAGTCCGCCGACGTCGTGGTCTCGGCGTCGGTCGAGACACCGGACGGGGACGCCGAGGGCATCCCCGTGACGCTGATGGAGGCCATGGCGATCGGTGTGCCGGTCGTGGCCACTCGGACCGCCGGTGTGCCTGAGTTGATCACCGACGAGGTCAGCGGACTGCTCGTCGATCAACGCGACGCAGTGGCCCTCGCCGAGTCCATCAGACGGATCCTCGGCGACGCACAGCTTGCCGACCGGCTCACCTCGGCAGCCGCAGTGAGCGTGGAGGAGTCCTTCGATCGGGAAGAGGTGGTCTCGGATCTGCTCGAAACGTTCCTCGGTCGAAGATGAACGACGTTCGACTCACGGAGTAACCTCGACTACAGGTCGGAATGGAGGTTCTGGCTGGCGGAGGCGAGGTCTCCGCCCGAGGGAATCCGCAGGGCAGAGCGGAACGGCGATCACTGAGGGAACGAGGCAATGGGCAGGTGTGTCAGATCTCGGGTGCGCGTGGGTGCCATCACCCTCGTCGTGGCGGCGATGGCATTGGTGTCGGGCTGTCGTCTCGGAACCGTGACCTACGTGGTCGATGGTGACACGCTCGACGTCGACGGCCGTCGGATCCGCATCCAGGGCATCGACACGCCCGAGCGGGGTAAGTGCGGATTCCAGGACGCCAAGGAACGTGTGAGCCAACTCGTCGGCGGTCGACGGGTCATCGTCAAGAACGGTGGTGGTGACACCGTCGATCAGTACGACCGAGAGATCGCCTACATCCAATGGGACGGCCTCGATCTCGGAACGGTCCTGATCGGCGAGGGTCGGGCCAAGGCCCGCTACGACGGCCTCGACGGCTACGACCGCCATGAACTTCAGGACCGCTACCGGAGCCTCGACCAGCGGGTCCCCGATCGCTGCAAGTGATCCCCAGACCCCTCTCCCTCGCACACGCAGCGGTCAGCCTGACGGGGGATGAACGCAAGGGGACTCGGTGGTTTGCTCCGGGGGTGGGGCTCTAACCCACGACCCGCTGATGAACAGGTAGTCGGCGCTCAACGCTGTGCTCACTAGCGCCAGACCCGCTAACAAGCGGGCGACAGACGGTTGCAGATCGGAGCGCTGTGGGCGCTTTCAGGTGTCTGTCGGGCCCTTGTCGGAGGCGGCCCGACGGTCCCGATCGAGCTCGGCGGCTCGGAGGATCTGAGCGGCGCGGCGGAGCGCCAGACGGCCTCCCATCCTGCCCGCCACGCTGCGGCGTCGTTGTCCTCGAGCTCGGCCGCCGGGTGCGCCGCCAGCGTCGTGGCTGACGGGTCGGTCCCGCGCGGCGGAGTCGAGCGGGCCACGGGACGCGGGTGCTGGTGGCGGGTGCGACCGGCTCAGCTTCGAGCAGTTCGACTACGAGTGCAACCACACCCTGATCGACCTCGCCATCGCCGCCGGTGTGCGCCAGTTCGTCTGCGTGTCGATGCAGGACCCGGAGGATCCGGCGCTGGCCGGCCTGACCATCGCCGTCGCCCACGAGAAAGTGCTGGCTGAGCTGCGCTCGTCCGGTCTCGACCACCGGATCGTCCGCCCGTGTGGCTACTTCTCGGACATGGGCGCCCTGCTCACCATGGCCAAGCGCGGCCGTGCCTTCCTGGTGGGCGACAGGTCCAACGGGATGAGCCCGATCCACGGCAGAGACCTGGCGCAGGTGTTCGCCGACTCCGCCGAGGGCGACGAGGTCGAGGTCGAGGCCGGCGGGCCCGAGACCATGACCCAGCAGAAAGCCGCACTGCTGGCCTTCGACGTGGTGGGCAAGCGCCCCAAGATCACGGGCATCCCGCTGCGGGCGGCCCGAGGGCTGGTGCGCGCGCTGCGACTCGCCTCCGAGCAGTTCGGCGACCTGGGCGAGTTCATCGTGGTGGCCGGCGAGGTCGACGGGCTGGGCCCGCCTCGCGGGACCACCACGCTGCGGAGCTACTTCGAGGCGCTCGCTGCCGGTGAACCCGATGCCTAGGCTGGGCCGGCCGCCTCCGACTTCACGCGGTCGGTACCGCGACCGGCCGTTGAAGCCGTTGGCCGCCGACCAGTCGAGCTGGCCGGCCAGCACCCCGCCCCGGAGTCGCGCGGGGCCGACGTTGATCCCTGGCGAAGTCGCAAACTACGGTCGCTTTCTCACGATCCTCGGAGGATGTACATGCTGCACTCGAACGCCATCTTGTGTCCGACGCATCGGCGCCGCTTGGGATGGGCCGCAGTGCCCATTGTTGCGCTCGTGCTCCTAGCCGGTTGCGGCAGCGACGAGACCGCCACCACCACCACCGCCTCCAGCGACGCGACCACCAACACCGCCTCCGGCGGCGAGTCGGCCCAGACGGTGGTTTTCGATAAGAAAGTCCAGCAGGAGCTGAAGGACGTGGGCTGCTACGAGGGTGGGGTCGACGGAATCATCGGCCCCAAGACCGACGCCGCCATCGTCGCGTTCCAGACCGCCGCGGGCCTCGAGGTCGACGGTGAGCTCGGCCCCGAGACCGACAACGCCCTGTCCACCGCCTCCTCCGAGGGTAAGACCGTGTGCGACTCGTCGTCGCCCACCTCCCCCACAGCCCCGCCGACCAAGCCTTCGGGGCCCTCGGGCGGCACGGCTCCCTGCACCTCCACGGCCATCCTCGCTGCGCTCGAAGATACTCGCTTTCTCATAGGTTACCAGTGCGCGGGTGGCTACGCCGCCGGCGACGCTTCGGGGGACGAACCCCCAGGAGGATACGATTATGCTTTCGTCCTCAAGTCGGAGGGCGGTCAGTGGGTTTCAGTAAAAGATACGCCGGAGTGCTCTAAGGCCCCGGACCCCTTGAATGGGTACTGCAACGTTTCCTAGCGGTTCGGCTTCCCGAGGTTCGTCGTCGTTTCTGCGATGGAGACCGGTGTCAAACGCCGGCTGCGGGTCGCCACCGGCCGTGACCAAGGGACGGCACGCCACGGAGCAATGAGCGACTGCCGTCGTGCCGCTGTGTGCGTCGACAGCGGCCCCTGCGGTTCCGCGGCGAGGTGCGCCACGCCGTGGCGACCGAGCCGCCGGGCTCCTTTGCGACATCACCACCAGAGGCAGGCCCCGATGACCGAAATCATCGAGGCGTGGATGCAGCACCCGAGGCTGCGCCACGCCAACCACGACATGTTCGAATCGCTCCGCCGGTGGATGGGCATCGAGACCGCCGAGGAACCCATTCCGTAGAGCTGACGATCGCCGCCATGCGGGAAACGGGTGTGACCACGCTAAACCGCTGTCGATCGACCCCGATCCCCTTATTTGCTTGGTTTGCTCCGGGGGTGGGGCTCGAACCCACGACCCGCTGATTAACAGTCAGCTGCTCTGCCAGCTGAGCTACCCCGGACAGCACCTCCCGAGGGAGGCCTGAGAACAATAGCGGCCGCCCAGGGTGACCCCAACCTCCGCCGCTGCGGAGTCAATGTCGCAGACGACGGCACTGGCGGCGGCACTGGCGGCGGCACTGCCCTGCGGCCCGGTCATGCGGCACTGCCCTGCGGCCCGGCCCCACTGGGCGGTCCTGCGGCACGAAGTCACGACCGCCGGCCGTCACCCGGCCGTCCAGGTGTGCGCCGGTTACGGATCTCGATGGGATCAGTCCGCCCGGAGGAAGTCCTCGAGCTTCGCCCGGTGGTGTGGGTGTCGGAGCTTCGCCAATGTCTTCGACTCGATCTGACGGATCCGCTCCCGGGTGACACCGAACGCCACCCCGACCTCCTCGAGGGTCCGAGGATGGTGTCCATCGAGACCGAATCGCATCCGGACGACGTCCCGCTCGCGCTCTGAGAGATCGTCGAGCGCCGACATGATCTGCTCGGACAGCGAGTTGGCCGTGGCCACATCCTGAGGGGCCTGTGCGTGTTGATCCTCGATGAAGTCACTGAGCGAGCCGTCGTCATCGTCGCCGACGGCCTGATCGAGCGACAGCGTGTCCTGGGATAACTTGAGGATGTCGCGCACCCGGTTCGGGGTGAGCTCTGCCTTCTTCGCCAGTTCCTCGATCGTGGGCTCCCGCTCGAGTTCCTGGGTCAATTGACGCTGCATCTGCTGGATCCGGTTCATGGACTCGAACATGTGGACCGGGATCCGGATCGTGCGGGCCTGATCGGCGATGGCCCGCGTGATCGCCTGACGGATCCACCATGTGGCGTAGGTCGAGAACTTGAACCCCTTGGTGTAGTCGAACTTCTCGACAGCACGCATGAGTCCGAGATTGCCCTCCTGGACCAAATCCGAGATGGGAAGACCCCGTCCCAGATACCGCTTGGCGATCGAGACCACCAGACGAAGGTTGGCTTGAGTGAGCTGCTCCCGGGCGCGGTCACCGTCACGTCGGCTCAGCTGGAGCTTGGATCGTTCGCCTGCTCCGAGTTGCTTGATCTCCCCGGAGACGTTCAGATCGGCCAACCGCTCCTCAGCGAGCACGCCCGCCTCGATCCGCTTGGCGAGATCGACCTCCTCCTGGCCGGTGAGGAGCGAAACCTGACCGATCTCACGGAGGTACGTCGTCATGGGGTCGGACGCAACGGAGTCCGCAGACGACCGCCGAGCGAAACCACCGCTGCGAGCCCGAACACCACTGCGGCCCTGTCGGGAGGTCCGTCCGGAACGACGCGTCGCAGCTCGCTCTGATCTCGCCGGATTCGGCCGGCGTTCCTCAACGAGAATGGGTTCGATCTCATCGACATCGTCGACGACCTCGATGCGCACCTCCACGTTACGGGCCGACCAGAACTCAACGGTCTGCTCCACCACCTCGTCGGTCATCTCGAGTTGCAGCACACTCAGCGCATCGTCGAGTTGTAGGACGCCGTCGGCCTGCGCAGCCATCGCTGCGAGCGACTCGATTTCAGCGTCGAGCACGGACTGCCAGATGCCCACCAGCTACTCCAACTCCCCCACGTCCGACGTCTCCGCAACCGGTTCGGGAGCAGTCCCGGACGACACGTTCCCACTGGATTCCGCATCGGTTTGGACCACTTCCGCCCGGAGGAAGGCTACCAACTCCATCAGGGTGTCCACGTCGACGTTGGGCCGGCGGAGATGGTCGAGGGTCACCTTCAGCCACGACACCACCTCGGCGAACGCCAGCGGATCCATCGAACTGCGGGCCTCGGCCTCGAGGTCGGCGAGGGTGCGCCGCCCGACCTCACCGGCGAATCTGGCCAGGACGTCGGTCGGATCGATCTCGAGCGGCTCGACGGCGAGGCGCGCCAGGACCTCGGCCACCTCGGGCGGCACGTGGTCGACCGCAGCAGCCGGCGACCCCCACGCCTCCACCGCCCGGTAGGCGGCTGCGGCGAGCGCGTGGGAGAACATTCGGGCGTCGAGCGCCCCGGCGGCCACCTCCGGATGGTGGAGCCGCAAACGGAGCGCCTCGGACTCCACACCGTCATGCAATTCCGGAAGGCGGCCAACACCGGAAACCGGTCGCTCGGCCTCGTCCAGGCCGCGACTCCTCCGGTCGGCGTCGCCCGACGGCCGAGGTGCTCGCCGGACCTGTTCCAGCCGGGCCCGCATCTGGTCGGGAGGCACCCGACAGCGGTCCGCAAGATCCATCACGTACTGATCCCGGACCAACTCGTCGGGATGCTCCGCAACCACCACCAGAGCAGCGTCGGCAGCCCGTGCTCGGCCCTCGGGCGAGTCGAGATCCGCAGCGGACATGACCCGTTCGACCCGGAAGGACAGGAACGGTCGAGCATCGACCACCGATGAGCGCAACCGTTGAGGATCACTCCGGGCGAGCTCATCCGGATCGGCCCCGGGCGGGAGATGGACGACGAACACGGAGATCTCGTGCGCCTGCTCCCAGGCGTAGACACGCTCGGCGGCGGCCTGGCCAGCCTCGTCGGCGTCGTAGGCGAGCACGATGCGCCGGGAGAAGCGCTTGAGTGCCCGCACGTGGTCCTCGGTGAGCGAGGTCCCGCACGTGGCGACCGCACGACCGATGTCGGCACGGTCGAAGCCGACGACGTCGGTGTACCCCTCGCACACGACGACCTCGTTGGCTTGGACGATTCCGGTCTTGGCCCGATCGAGACCGTAGAGGGCCTTGGACTTGTTGTAGAGGACGTTGTCCCGGGAGTTCTGGTACTTGGCGCCCTCGGTGCCGGGGAGTTTCCGGCCGCCGAAGCCGATCGGCCGGCCCCGCTCGTCGTCGATCGGGAACAGGATCCGGGCCCGGAAGAAGTCCTGGAGACGCCCGGCCCGGTTGGTGAACCCCAGACCGGCCGCCTCGAGATCCTCTGCGGGCGCACCGAGTCCCCGCACGAGCCGGTCCCAGTCATCGGGCGCCCATCCAAGTCGATACCGGGCCACTTCGTCGGAGTCGAATCCGCGGTGGCGCAGGTAGCGACGGGCTGCGCCTGCATCGGGTGCGGTGCGCAGCCGGTCGTGGTACCACTCGACTGCTCGCTCCATCAGCTCGAGAAGTCGAGCGTGACGTCGTCGACCCTCGTGCTCCTCGCTGTCGCTGTAGCGGAGCGTGATCCCACATCGGCCTGCGAGCACCTCGACGGCCGAGACGAAGTCGACGTGTTCGATCTCCCGCACGAAGGTGATGGCGTCACCCGACGCCCGGCACCCGAAGCAGTGGTAGAGACCCTCGCTGTCGTTGACCGAGAAGCTCGGGGTCTTCTCGGCATGGAACGGACAGAGTCCGCTCCAGCGCTGGCCGACCCGCTTGAGTTGCGTGTACTGCGAGATGAGCCCGACGATGTCGGTGCTCTCCCGCACCCGGGCCACGTCCTCGTCGAGGATCCCCATCAGGTCGATGCCGGTCCGAGGAGCTTGGCGGCAGCGATCTGCCCGAGGGCCAACCGGGCCACCGGGACGCGATACGGCGAGCAGGACACGTAATCGAGCGGTACCCGGGCCAACCGGCGGAGCGACGCAGCATCGGCACCGTGTTCACCACAGAGACCCCACGACACGCCCGGCGCCCGGTCGACTGCGAGCGCGACGAGATCGACCACGGCCGGATCGAGCGTCTCGAACGGACTGGCGTCGAGCACCGACCGGGTGCGGTACTCCTCGATCACCCGAACCTCGCTGTCGTCGCGACTGAGGCCGAGTACGAGTTGGGTCAAGTCGTTGCTCCCGATGCTGAGGAACGCCGCACGTTGCGCCAGAGCAGCGGAGCCCAGCGCCGCTGAGGGGGTCTCGACCATGGCCCCCACCGGAGGCGGGTCGATCGATCGGGCCACCGCTTCGGCGGCGACCAGCGCAACGACCCAGTCGAGCTCAGTCGGCCAGGACACCATGGGCACCAACACCCGCAGGTCGCACGGCACTCCGGATTCGAGTGTGTCACCCAACGCAGCGATCACACCGCTGACCTGTGCTTCCAACACGGCGGGGGCGACCGCAGCGAGGCGAACACCTCGGACCCCCAGCATCGGATTGTGCTCCCGCCACCGCTTCGCCAGGTCCCGGAGGTCCGCCGGGGCTCGGTCATCCTCCGGCGCGGGGAGGAACTCGTGCAGCGGCGGGTCCAACAGACGCACCACCACCGGAATCCCATTGGCGGCGCCGAGGACCGCAGCGATCGAGGACCGCTGCTGCTCGGCGAGCTCCCCGGCAGCGGCGCTTCGACGATCCGCTCCGAGCAGCAGAGACTGCAGCGAACCGATTCGATCGCCGAGGAACTGGTGCTCGGTCCGACACAGGCCGACGCCCATCGCCCCGAGGTCCACCGCAGTGGCCACCTCTGCGGCGGTCTCGGCGTTGGCCCACACCGCCGGACACCCGCCGACCAGATGGTCACCGGCGCTCAGCACCTCACGGAGGTCCTCGTCGAGTCCGGTGGCAGCCCCGTGGTCGGCTGCACCCAGTCGAACCTCGCCCGTGGCCCCGTCGACGCTGACCCATGAACCCTCGGCCAACCGGACATCGTCGAACCAGACGGCGTCGCCCTCGATTCGGATACCGCTGAGGCCGCACACCGCCGGGAGTCCCCAGGCACGTGCGACCACCGCAGCGTGACTGGCGAGCCCGCCCCGCGCCGTGACGACCGCCGACGCCACCCGCATGGCGGGCTCATCGGCCGGGCCGGTCTCCTCGACGATGAGCACCGGGGACTCGTGGCGATCGGCAGCGTCGAGAGCAGCGTCGAAGGAGGTGGCGATCGGACCGGACGCTGCGCCGGGAGCGGCGCCCACACCGGTACCGAGAAGCCTCGCTGTGGCGCCCGACGTTCCGTGCAGGGCCCGAACGAGGCGTTGCGGATCGAACTCGATGAGCTGCTCGGCCGCCCGCACGATCGCCGGGTCGAGGTTGCGGGTCTGGTCCACCGGAGGCGGATGCTAACGGTCCGTTGTGTCAGCGGATCCCGGAATCGTCTCGACCGGGTTCACACGAGACGTTCGGCGATCCGACCGGACACCTCGTCGAGTCGAATCCGCTCCTGTTCCATGCTGTCCCGATCACGAACGGTGACCGCACCGTCGTCGAGGGAGTCGAAGTCGTACGTGATGCAAAAAGGCGTGCCGAGCTCGTCCTGACGCCGGTAACGACGACCGATCGACTGGGTCTCGTCGTAGTCACACACGAACGATGCCCGCAGCGAGGAGACGAGTTCCTGAGCGGGTCCGGTGAGTTCAGGCTTCTTGGACAACGGGAGCACGGCCGCCTTGTACGGAGCGATCCGTGGGTGGAACCGGAGCACGACCCTGGTCTCGCCGCGAACCTCCTCCTCGTCGTAGGCCGCCATCAGGAACGCCATGGCGGTCCGGGTGGCCCCGGCGGCCGGTTCGATCACGTGGGGCGTCCAACGCTCGTCGGCGGCCTGGTCGTACCACTCGAGCCGCTCGCCGGAGTGTTGGGCGTGCTGGCTCAGGTCGTACTCGCCGCGGTTGGCGATGCCCTCGAGCTCGTCCCAACCCCACGGGAAGAGGAACTCCACGTCCGAGGTGCCGGAGCTGTAGTGGGACAGCTCGTCGGACTCGTGCGCCCGCAGGCGCAAGAGGTGCTCCGGCATCCCGTGATCCAGGTACCACTGGTACCGCTCGGCACACCAGTACTCGTACCAGTGTCGGGCGTCGGCCGGCGGCACGAAGAACTCCATCTCCATCTGCTCGAACTCGCGGGTCCGGAACACGAACTGCCCCGGGGTGATCTCGTTGCGGAACGACTTGCCGATCTGGGCGATACCGAACGGCGGGCGGACGCGCGTGGTGTCGATCACGTTCTTGAAGTTGATGAACATCCCCTGCGCCGTCTCCGGACGCAGGTAGGCAACGGCGGCAGCGTCCTCCACGGGGCCGGCCTGGGTCTTGAACATCAAGTTGAACTGCCGTGGCTCGGTGAACGCCCCGACGGCACCGCAGTTGGGACACCGTTCGGGGTCGTCGAGTTTGTCGAGCCGGAAGCGCTGGTGGCAGTTGGTGCAGTCGACCAGCGGGTCGGTGAAGTTCGCCAGGTGGCCCGACGCCTCCCACACCTGGGGCGGCGAGAGGATCGAGGCGTCCAGTCCGACGATGTCGCCACGCAACTGCACCATGGAACGCCACCAGGCGTCCTTCACGTTGCGGAGCAGGAGCACGCCGACCGGCCCGTAGTCGTAGGTGCTGCGGAACCCCCCGTAGATCTCTGCCGAGGGGTAGACGAAGCCGCGTCGCTTGGTGAGGTTGACGATCCGGTCGAAGAGCTCAGGTGATGGAGTCGACACGAGATGCGAGCCTACCGTCGCGCCGCAGCACAGCATCGACCCCGGTCCACTGCACGCCCTCGCAACACCCGTGTCGCCCGCTGTGCGGCGCTACGGCAGCCGGATTGTCGACGGGCAGGTCGTGCGCAGGACTCGTGCACCAACCACCGCGGGCGGACGGCTAATGTCCTGCCGTCGGAGCAACCCGGCCAGACCCGTGGAGCAACCAGAAGATGAGCGATCCGAACATCCCGCCACCGCCCGGGGGGAACCATCCCCCGCCGCCACCCGGCCAGCCGCCAGTGCCCCCGGCCGCACCGCCCCCAGCCGCACCGCCCCCAGCCGCACCCCCCGGCGGATACGCACCGCCTCCAGCCGCACCCCCCGGCGGATACGCACCGCCTCCAGCCGCACCCCCCGGCGGATACGCAGCCCCGGCAGCACAGCCATACCAAGGGGGTGCGAGCACCGGCGGATACGCCGAGCCGTGGAAGCGGCTCGTGGCGTACATCATCGACGTCGTCATCCTCAACATCGTGTCGATTCCGGTCTTCCTCATCGTGGGCGGCGGCTTCAACGCCTTCGGCACGTCATTCGACTTCCGCTGGATCCTGGCGAGCATCGTCGTCTACGCACTCTGGGTGGCGTACTTCACCTTCATGATCAGCTCCCGCGGTCAGACCGTGGGCGGAATGGTGCTCAGCATCAAGGTGGTGAACTCCAGCGGTTCGACCCCAACGACAGAGCAGGGATTCAAGCGGGCGATCTACCACGCCGTGAGCATCATCCCCTGTGTCGGCGGTCTGCTCCTCCTCGGGGTCACCATCTGGGGTCTCGTGACGCTCTTCACCGACAGCCAGCACCGCACGCCGTGGGACCAGCTCGGTGACACACTCGTCCTCGATGCCTGAGCAGGGTCACCGCCTCAACAGGGTCACCACCTGTTGACGGTCGGCTGATTCGCACAGCCCGGTTCGGGCTCGCCACCCGGCACCTGCGAGCAACGCTGCCCCCCTTGGCGCCACACGCCAAGGGGGTGAGGTGTCAATTCGTCGGGGTGGCGTGCAGGACGCTCACGGAGCGGAGTCGGCGCTCGAGATGCGCTTCGACCGCTGCGATGGCCAGCGTGTCGACCTCCCGAGCCACATCGCCGTCCGGTACGTCCAGCACCGCTGAGAGACCACCTCCCAGCACCGCCCGGCACACCGCCAACGCCTCGTTGCTGATCGTGCGGCCGCCACCGCACGATCGACACCGGACGCCTCCCGCCTCCACGGCGAAACCGACCTCGGTGTCGACTGCGGCGCACACCACACACTCCCGGAACTCGGGGGCCACGCCCTCGGTTGCGAGCAGCTTGAGGTGGAACGCCGCCGCCAGCAGCGGTGGATCTCGCTCCTCGACGACACCGAGCGCCCCGACGAGCATGTCGTAGCGACGGGCGACCGGATCCCGATCGAGCGCCAGGAGATCGACCACCTCGAGCAGAACCGCGACGTGCGCCATCCGGGACATGTCGGCCCGGAGATTCGGGCGAGCGACGATGGTCTCGGCCTGGGTGACCAGGTCCAGCTCGCCGCGACCCTCGTGGAGTTGGACCTGGATCTGGGAGCCCGGTTCCAGTCTCGACCCGAACTTGGACCGGGTCCGCCGCACACCCTTGGCCACCGCCCGCACCTTGCCGGCGCTTCGACAGAGCAGCACCACCACCCGGTCCGCCTCGCCGAGCTTGTAGGTCCGCAGGACCACAGCGTCGTCCCGGTAGAGGCTCACGGGTGCAGTCTCCCACGACGACTGGGCCCAACGGCGGGACCGGGGCGGCTACTTCAGCGAGCGGCAGGATCGGCGTCAGTGAGTCCACCGAACCGACGGTCCCGGCGCTGGAACTCATCGATCGCTGCGTAGAGGTCGCTCCGCCGGAAGTCCGGCCAGAGGACATCGGTGAACACGAGCTCGGAGTAGGCCATCTCCCACAGCAGGAAGTTGGAGGTTCGAAACTCACCCGAGGTGCGGATCACCAGTTCAGGATCCGGCATGGTCGGGTCGTAGAGGTGACGACGAATCGTGCGCTCGTCGATCTTCGACGCCGGGATCCCCTCGGCGGCAATGGCCCGTACCGCATCGACCAACTCCGCTCGCCCCCCGTAGTTGAACGCCATCGACACGGTCATGGCGGTGTTGTCGCGGGTGAGTTCGAGCGTCTCGTCGATCCGCCGGAGGATCCGCTTGGGGACCCGCCAGTCCCGCCGGCCGAGGAACTGCATCTTGACGTTCTTGGCGTCGAGTTCGTCCCGACGGGTGAGCAGGAGTCGCTCGTTGAAGTTCATGAGGTAACGAACCTCGTCGACGGGACGCTTCCAGTTCTCGGTCGAGAAGGCGTACACGGTGAGCCACTCGATACCGGCGTCGAGCGCACCCCAGATCGTGTCCATGAGGGCCTCTTCGCCAGCGGCGTGTCCGTCGGTTCTGGGGAGGCCCCGGCGTTGTGCCCACCGCCCGTTGCCGTCCATGACGATCGCCACGTGTACCGGCATCCGGCGCCGGTCGATCTGGGTCAACTCCACCGTCGAACCGTATCCGATCTGCGCTTCCGGACGCAGGGAGCGTCGGGGTCAGTAACCGAGCTGCTCGAGAGCGCCCGGACGGGACTGCCAATCGCGATCGACCTTGACCTTGAGTTCGAGGAATGCTCCCTCGGGCAGCTGACGACGCACCCGCGTGCCGACCTCCTTGAGCACGGATCCGCCCCGGCCGATCACCATGCCCTTCTGTGATTCACGTTCGACGAGGATCTCGACGGTGATGTGGGGCCACTCCCACTGGACGGTTCGCGTGGCGATGGAGTGCGGAAGTTCCTCGCGTACCACCCGGAGCAGTTGCTCCCGGACGAGTTCCGCCACCCGGAAGCCCTCACCGGTGTCGGTCGTGACACCTTCGGGGTACCACGCCGGTCCCTCCGGGAGACGGCCCCAGAGGTGCTCGACGAAGACATCGATGCCCTCACCGGTGCGCGCTGAGACCGGAAACCACTCGGCTGCGTCGAACTCTGCCGCCTCGGCGAGTCTGGCGAGCAACTCCTCGGGTGAGGCGCGGTCGATCTTGTTCACGACCACGACCGAACCCGTCGGCAGCTGTGCCCCGATACGGCGGTCACCCGGGCCGACACGGCCGGTGGCGTCGAGGATGAGGCACGTCACGTCGACGTCACTGATGGCCTCCGATGCCGTGGCGTTGAGGCGCTCCCCCATCAACGTCCGGGGCTTGTGGATCCCCGGAGTATCGACGAACACGAGCTGGGCGTCGGGCCGCTGGAGGACACCCCGGATCTGATGTCGGGTGGTCTGCGGCTTGTCGGAAACGATCGAGACCTTCTCGCCGAGGATCCGGTTCAACAACGTGGACTTGCCCACGTTGGGTCGACCGAGGAACGACACGAAGCCCGATCGGTAGGACGGCGGATCAGCAGAGGTCGGCTCCGCTCCGCTCACACCTGGTCCATTCACCCTGCTCCGCTCACTCGCCGTCGGCCGGCTCGGCACCGTTGTTTGTCGGGGGAACCCGCACCCTCACCCGCGCCACGCGACGACCGTCGACCCGCTCGACGACGAGCCGCACGGAGTCGATCTCGAGCGCGTCACCAGGTACCGGCACCCGGCCGAGCTCGCTGAACACGAGTCCTCCAACGGTGTCCCAGTCGCCTTCGGGCAGGGGCACCGTGAGTTGCTCGTTGAGGTCGCCGAGGTTGTAGGAACCGACGACGAGCAGATCGCCACTGGGGAGGTGCTGCACCGGCTGGGCGCCCTGGTCGAACTCGTCGTCGATCTCACCGACGAGTTCCTCGAGGAGATCCTCGAGGGTGACCAGGCCGGCGTTCCCGCCGTACTCGTCGACCACGAGCGCCAGGTGTCTGCGGCTGGCCCGCATCTCAGCGAGCAGCTCACGCACGAGCTTGGTCTCCGGCACGAAGAACGCCTCACTCATTACCGAGGTCACCGATGTCGCCCCGGCACCCTCACGCTCGGCCTTGAATGCCGAACGGACGTTGACCACGCCAATGACGTCATCGGACGTCGCTCCGTAGACCGGAAGGCGGGAGAGCCCGGCGTCGATCGCGACCGTGATGACCTCGCTGACCGTCGTGTCTCGATCGACGTGGACCATGTCCGGCCGTGGGACCATCACCTCACGGACGACGGTGTCGCCGAATTCGATGATCGACGCGATCAGTGCCCGCTCGGAGTCATCGATGACATCGTTCTCGGCCGCTTCCTCGGCGAGTGCGAGGATCTCCTCCTCGGTGACGAACGGACCTTTCTTGAGGCCCTTTCCGGGTAGCACGATGTTCGCAACACCGATCAACGCCCGGGCGGGCCAGCGCATCAGCCGACCGATCCCCTCGACGATCGGCGCAGTGAGGAGAGCGGCACGGTCGGTGTGCTGCAGCGCCCAGGTCTTGGGAGCAGCCTCGGCGAGGGTGAAGAGCACGACGACGTTGAGGATGATGCCGACTGCCACCCCGATCGGACCGAAGAGCTTCGCAGCGAGCACACCGACGAGGGCCGCCTGCACAGTCTGGACGATGTTGACCGCGAGGTAGACCGCATTCAGGTCACGCTCCAGGTTGTCCACGATCCGCCGGACGATCGGCCCGCGTCGTGGGTGCTGTTCGGCGAGCGCAGAGGCCCTCGACCGGGACATCCGGGTCACGGCGGTCTCGGCCACTGCGAGGACCGCTGCGGCGACCACCAGCACGATGATCACCACGAGCAGTGCCAGGTCGCCGCCGCTCACCGACGGTCCTCCCGGTCACCGGATCCGGACGGCTGGGGATCGGTCCACGGATCCGCAGAGAGATGCACACCGAGTGAGTCGAGCACCCGACGCTCGCGGGCCCACATGGCGGACTGCTGCTCGGGGCTGGCGTGGTCCCATCCGCACAGGTGGAGACCTCCGTGGACGACGAGCAGCGCCACCTCGCTGTCGAGGTCCCCGGCGTGATCAGCGGCCTGCGCCGCAGCGACCTCGGGGCAGAGCACGAGATCTCCGACGACCCACGGCTCATCCCGGACGACCGGACCTCGGCCATCGATCGGAAACGACAGGACGTCGGTCGGTCCCGTGTGCCCGAGGTGCGTCCGGGCCAACTCGGCGATCACATCAGCGTCGACGAACGTGATCGACGCCATCGCTCTCGCTGGGAGGTCCTCTGCGTCGAAGACGCCTGCGAGCAAGCGTGCGCACTCCTCCCCCGATACCAGCACGTCCTGGTCGAGCCGCTGATCGCACACCTGTACTCGATCGGCGTGCACTCGGTCGGCGTGGCCGACGCTCCCCGAGTCGATCACCGAGTCTCGAGCCGTGCGTATGCGTCGACGATGTCCTGGACGATCCGGTGCCGCACGACATCCCGGGACGTCAGGTGCACGAAGGCGAGTCCCTCGATGCCGGTGAGCACCTCCTCGAGGCCATCGAGCCCCGAGCGACCGCCCTGCACGTCGACCTGCGTGACATCACCGGTCACCACCGCCTTGGATCCGAACCCGATGCGGGTGAGGAACATCTTCATCTGCTCAGGAGTGGTGTTCTGCGCTTCGTCGAGGATGATGAAGCTGTTGTTGAGGGTCCGCCCACGCATGAACGCCAGCGGAGCGACCTCCACGGTGCCTCGCTCGAGGTACCGGCCGGCGCCTTCGGGACCGACCATGTCGTGGAGGGCGTCGTAGAGGGGCCGCAGATAGGGGTCGACCTTGGCCATCAGGTCGCCGGGAAGGAATCCGAGTCGCTCGCCCGCCTCCACGGCCGGGCGGGTGAGCACGATTCGCTCAACCTGCTTGGACTGCAACGCCTGGACGGCCATGGCCACGGCCAGCCACGACTTCCCCGTTCCGGCCGGTCCGATCCCGAAGGTCACGATGTTGGATGCGATCGCATCGACGTACCGCTTCTGTCCTCCGGTCGTCGGGCGGATCCGGGCGCCGCGGTGCGAGCGGAGCACCTCGTGGGTGAGCACCTGGGACGGGCGCTCGTCAGCGTTGACCATGTCGATCGTCCGTCGAAGCGCCCGGTCGTCGAGCCGGTGCCCACGTTCAGCGAGCACGACGAGCTCCTCGAAGAGACGACCGACCCGGTCGGCGTCGGAACCGGTGATCCGGATCTCGTTGCCGCGGACGACCACGACGGAGGTGGGGAAGGCCGACTCGATCGTGTCGAGGAACCCGTCTCCCGGTCCGAGCAGTTCAGCCATCAGGTGGTTGCCCGGAACCCGGATCACCACATGGCCCGGAGCAGCGATCGCGTCGGTGCCGGATGTGGGCTGGGCCGTTTCGGTGCCGTCCATGAACCCTCCCACTCTAACGTCCGTGCGAGCAGGGAACCGGCCCGCACGCCCAGCGAGTGACCTGGTCCGCTCCAGGTCACGCCCCGGAGAGTCGCTCCCGGAGCCACGCCACCCCGTCCGGCTCCTCCGCCACCCGCTCCCAACCCGTGAGCACCCGGTCGAGTTCCGCTCGGTCGGCAATGGTGGCGAGCACGTCGACGTCGATCAGGTCGACGGGCATGTCGGGCACGTAGGAGTCACCGAGCGGGTCCATCTCGACTGGTTCGCTCGGCTCGGCCATGAGGTACAACTCACCGGTGTCGACGACCCAGTTGAGCTCGTAGCGGTGCCCTGAGGAATCGACCCAGTCCCGTCCCAGGTTGATCTCGTCAGAGGACCGTCGACGTGGATCGGCGTCGTAGAACTCCTCGATGTTCATGTCTGGCTCCCAGTCGCTCAGGTCTCTCAGGTGGCCGTTGCGGTGGGCGGACCCCACACCGTCGCTTCAGACCCTAGAGGGGTGGACGGCGAGGAGTTGAACTCGAGTGGACCAACCAACGCCGATCCGGGACCCCGATGGGACGGGTCCACCGACCCGTTGAGCATCATCGGCAATGGGCGTAGAACTCGAGTCACTCACCGGCTGGACACCTCAGGGTCCGCCGGTGACGCACACCGGGTTTCCCGACTCGCCGGCTCGCCGGCCCCGCCTCCTGCGGCGGATCCGTTCGCCCCATCCCCACCTTCGGAGCGTCCCCGTGCTGCGACCCCGTCGCCGAGCGAACCCGAGTCCTGACCCGAACGGCGCCATCGTCGGAGCCCCGACCGGAACGGCGCCACAGAGCAACTCGCCGCTGACGGGGCGGAGCCTTCTCGGTGCTGCGCTCGTCGTGGTGGCAGTCGGCCTCGTCCTCGCTGCGCACCGGGCCGCAGTGACACCATCGGGTTCACCCGTCGTGGTGCTCGCCACCGACGTCAGGGCCGGGAGCACGCTGCGGGCCGAGGATCTCCTCCTCGTCCGGCTCGACCTGCCCGAGGAGGTCACTGCAGTGCCCGCCGAGGACGCTGCCGGATTGATCGGCGCAGGGATGGCCCGGGACGGCGAACGAGGCACGGTGCTCACTCCGTCCGATATCGAACCGGCTGGCGGTGGGCTAGCCCGCTCTGTTCGCGTCAGTCTCGCCACCGACCCGGAGCGGACTCCGGGCGGCCTTCGGCCCGGGATGCGAGTCGACATCCTCTCGACCGATGTCGAAGAGGGCCGGACCGAGTTGATCGTCTCCGGGGCCAGCATCACTCAGGCCACCGTCGCTGGAGACGAGTCGATCGGGTCCTCCGGACCCACGCTGGTTGAACTCGCCGTGCCCGATCCGCTCACGGCCGCTGCAGTGGTCGACGCCTCGGTCCGACACGAGGTCACGCTCGTCCTGCCGCCGGGGTCATCCGGACCCGTGACTGCCGGGACCAGCGGTGCCGAGGCCAGCGGTGCCGAGACCGGCGGTGCCGAGACCGGCGGTGCCGAGGCCGGCGGTGCCGAGGCCAGCGGTGCCGAGACCGGCGGTTCCAATGGCTGAGCCGCACCCGCCGGCAGGGTCGGCGGCGTCCCCCCGGATCGTTCTCGGCCTCGCCGGAGGACGGGGCGAGTGGACCGCCCGCCTGTCGCGCTGGGCCATGTCGGCCACCTCGGACGTGGAGTTCCTCCGGTGCCTCTCGGCCACCGAGGTGCGCGCCGTGCTCGGCGCCGGCCGACCGGTGACCGTGCTCCTCCTCGACAGCGCAGTCGTCGATCGTGACCTCATCGCCGAGGCCCACCGGTTCGGGGTGCCAACGGTGCTGGTGCACTCGACCGGGCCACCACTGGACTGGGCCGACCTCGGATGCGTCGCGACACTCCATGAGCCGGTGGGCCCCACAGAGGTGATGGAACTGATCGAGGCGATCGAGGCGCAGCCACCGAGCCCGGCACCGCTCATGCGGGCCCGGAGCGTCGACCTCGATGGTCCGCTCGATCCTGCCGTGCTGATCGCTGTGACGGGAACCGGTGGCTGCGGCGTCACCACGGTCGCCATGCTGATCGCTGAAGCATTCGCCCGCCGTCCAGCCGATCGGCCGACCCACGGCCACGACACCGTCCTCGTCGATGCCACCGACACCGACGGCGTGGCCCTCTACCACGATCTCGATCCGGCGAGCGGCGGCATCAGGGAGCTGATCGAGATGCACCGGCGTGACCGCGTCGATCCCGCAGAGGTCCGGGCGCTCACCCAGCGAGTGGGCAATCGCCCCTACGGGGTGATCGTCGGCGACCCGCTCGGATCAGCGGTCTCCACCTCCTCGACCACCGCAGCCGCTGTCCTCGATGGACTCGGCCGCACGTTTGCGACCGTGGTCGTCGACGCCGGGACCCTGAGTCCAGCATCTCCGAGCGGCTCCTCGTCGATCGGGGCGCTCGCCGTGTCGTGTGCGCAGGCCGTCGTGGTGGTCGGCCGCAGCGGACTCCACGGAGTCCACCGCCTCGTCGAGTGCGCCGACCACGTCACGCTCCTACGAGGCCCTGGTGCGCGGTTCACGACGGTCTGTGCCGCAGCACCTCGATCTCCGGCCGAGCGCCGGGCCGTGGTCGCAGAGCTCGAGATCGACCGCCGCAGCGTCGTGTTCATCCCCACCATCAACCGACTCGAACGGGTGCACCGCGACGTCGCCCGTCTTCCCGGATCCATCGCCGAGTCGATCGCCCGACCCGTTCGTTCCCTGGTGGAGACATGAATTACGCCACCCGACCGATCGACGTCGACCCGGTCGTTGCGATCGAGCAGGCGGTGCAGGCACACGCCGCTGAGGAACGGCTCGACGTGGACGCTGCGACCGGTCGGGCGAGACTGCGCGAGCTGGTCGATCACGAAGTCCGCTCCTGGGACGAGTCCCAACGCCGATCGGGTCGACTCGGGATCGTCGGAGACGCTGATCGCCTCGCCGAACGCGTCTTCGGGAACCTTGCCGGATACGGGCCGCTCGCCGCGCTCCTCGATGACGACGACGTCTGGGAGATCATGATCAATGCACCGGGTTCGGTCTTCGCTAAGAGACACTCCGGGTCGAGCGGCTACCACCACGAGGTGTTCCACGACGACGCCCACGTCGAGAGGATCCTGACCAAGCTGCTCGACGACTCCTCAGCGTCGCACCGCAAGCTCGACCCAGCAGAAGGACTCCAGGACGCCGTCCTCGACGACGGATCCCGGTTGCACATCGTCCACCCCGACCTCGCTCGCGGCGGCCACCTGATCGTGAACATCCGGAAGTTCACCGGGATGCCCGTCGGGCGCCTCGCCGAACTCGTCACCCGTGGGTCGCTCTCAGGCCCAGCCGCACAACTCCTCGCCGAAGCCGTCCGCTCCCGACTCACCGTCCTCGTTGCCGGAGCACCCGGATCCGGCAAGACCACACTGCTCGGCTGCTGCACCGCCGAGATCGACCCGTCGTTGCGGGTCGTCGTCGCAGAAGAGGTCTTCGAAGCCGACGTCCAGGTCCCCAACACCGCAAGCATGCAGACCCGACCCGATCGGCCAGACCGTCCCGGTGTGGACCTGCGACGCCTCGTCGCCGGTTTCCTCCGCATGGCCCCTGACGTGGCGATCGTCGGCGAGGTTCGGGACCGGGAAGCGCTGCCGCTCCTGCTCACGCTGTCCTCCGGGGTCACCGGGTACACCACCATCCACGCCGGCTCGGCGCGCCAGGCCCTCACCCGCCTGCGTTTCCTGGCGCAGCTCTCCGAGGCGGCCCGCCACCTGCCACTTCCAGCGCTCAACGTGCTCGTCAGCGATGCGGTCGACCTCGTGGTTCACACCGAGCGGGGTCCGAGGGGTCCGCAGGTCACGTCGATTCTCGCCGTCGAGGATCAGGTGACGGGGTCGGAGTCGGTGGCCTTCACCTGCACCGAGGTCTTCGCCCGCTCCGCCGGTGAGCTCACCTGGACCGGACTGCACCCCGCACGGGTCGCCGACCGACTCGAACGACGAGGCGTCTCCGTCCACGACCTCCTGCGACAAACCGGTACACACCAGACACCAGCAGCGGACCGGCCGCTCCGGGACCGGTCGTCGTGACGTCCTTGGTGATCGCCGCCACGGCCGGGTTCGGAGTCTGGATGCTCGCCGTTCCCGCAGCAGCGGCCGGACCGGGGCGCACCGTTGCGGACCGATGGTCCCATGCACTCAGAGTCCGACTCGATCGGGCCGGGCTCGCCGAGGTGAGCACCGCTCGATACATCATCGTCTCGCTCAGCGCAGCACTGCTCGGCGGTCTCCTCGCCACACTTGCCACAGGTTGGAGCCCGGTTGCCGCCGTTGTCGGTCTCGCAGTGGGCGCCGCACCGAGCCTGTTCTGGCACCGCCGTCATCGTGTGGCGGTGCGCGCTGCTCAGGACCACTGGCCCCGCCTGCTCGAAGAGCTCCGGATCCAGGTCGGACCGATCGGACGATCGATTCCCCAGGCGCTGATCGAGGTCGGAACACGTGCTCCCGCTCCACTCCGGCCGGCGTTCGATGCCGCAGCACGTGAGTGGAGCCTGCGAACCGATCTGGAGGGAATGCTCCGCGTGCTCGCCGACCACCTCGGCGATGCCTCGGCCGACGCCACCTGCGAGACGCTGCTGGTGATCCACCAGGTCGGCGGCGACCTCGACACTCGCCTGGCCGACCTCGCCGAGGCCCGCCGACGCGACCTCGAGGATCGACGTGAGTCCGATGCCCGGCAATCAGGAGCCCGTCTGGCTCGCTGGTTCGTCGTCATCGTCCCGCTCGGCATGGGATTCGCGGGCATGAACGTCGGCGATGGCGCTGCGGCCTATCGGGGGTCGGGCGCCGTGCTGTTGATGGTGGCTGCCGGTGCGCTCGTGGCGGTGTGCTGGTGGTGGGCGGGCCGTCTGATGCGGTTGCCCGAGGAGCGAAGGGTCTTTGCACCGTGATCCCTGAACCTGCGATCCCGGAGGTACTGACGACCGCCGCCGCCCTCAGCGGTCTCGCTGCGATGTGGCTGGGTCTCGCCCTGTGCTTGAACGTGACCCCGTGGGCTCGACGGCGGACTCTGCAACGTCGACTCGCTCCGCACGTCCGGCGTGGCTCCCGTTCGACGAGTGGTCCCACCACCGCCCGTCGGTGGGGATCCGCAACCGCAGTGCTCTCGCCACCCGTGCTCGCTGCGCTCGACGGCCTCTCTCGTGCGCTCGGCGCACGTGACGACCTGAGGACACGACTCTCCCGGGCCGATGACAGGCGGGATCCCACGTCGTTTCGCATTCAACAACTCGCTGGGTGCGCACTGGCAGCGTGTGTCGGCGCAGCAGCGGCCGTTGCGACCCGGAGCACGCTGCTCGCAGGTGTGGTGCTGCTCGTCGGAACTCCAGCGACGTGGTTGTTGGTCAGTGAACGCTCCCTCGACCGCCGCATCGCCCAACAGCAGGAACGCGTTCGACTCGAGCTCCCGGTCGCTGCCGAACAACTCGGCATCCTCATCGGCGCCGGATACTCGCTCGCTGCGGCTCTCCAACGGCTCGCGGAGCGCGGACGGGGCCGAACCGCGTCCGAGCTCGCTCTGGTCTGCCGCAACCTCCGCCAGGGCGTTCCGGAGGCCACGGCCCTCGCCAACTGGGACCACCGATGTGGTGTCGACGCAGTGAGTCGCCTGGTGCGAGTGCTCGCCATGCACCGCGATGCCGGCGACCTCGGTCGACTCATCACCGCCGAGGCCCGCGCCACCCGGGCTGAGACCCACCGCGTGCTCGTGCAGTTGATCGAACAACGGAGTCAACTCGTCTGGATTCCAGTCACCGTCGCCACGCTGGTGCCGGGGCTCCTCCTCCTCGCCATCCCGTTCATCTCCGCCCTCCAGCAGGTTTCCGGATGAACCCGGTGCGAGCTTGCGCCCGACGGCGCCCCGAGCACACCAACCGGATCGTTCCGGTTGCCGGAGAACACAGGGAGACGTCATGTCAGACACTGATCCAGTCATCGGAGCAACCCCGGAACCACCCACCGACCAACAGCGGATCGATCCGATCGAGCCGACCCACAGTTGTTCCGTCGAGCCGATCACCGCAGCGCCGGTGGCCGCTCGTCGCCGCCGGAACCAACGCGGCGAAGGAGTCATCTCCACAGCGATCGCGGTCCTCGTCGTCGCGTTCATCGGGATCGGCCTGTGGCGAGGCTTCGACGCCATGGTCAACAGCGCCTCCAACCGATCGCGCGCCCAGGTCGACCAGATCGGCCGGTGAGCGAGGTTCGGGAACCCTCGCCAGCGCCATCGCCGTGGCGGTCATGGTCGGAGGAATCGGTCTGGCCGTCAACGTGACGGTGGGCCTCTGGGCCCGGGCCACCGTCGAGGCGGTCGCCTACGACAGTGCCCGACGCATCGCCGAGCGCCCAGCGGAAGTGGACCCCGGACAACACGCCCGGGACACACTCGCCAACGCCCGCCGGAACCTCGGACCAATGGGTGCGACGGTCGAGTTCGGCGTCGTCGATGCCGGTGGGGACTCAGTCGGCGTCCGGGTTCGGTACCCGGGCGTGCGACTGGTTCCTCAGTTGCTGAGATCCGGGCCGGTCGTGGGTGCGGTCGATCGAACGATCACGCTCCATCGGGAGGGTCTGCGTTGATGCGACACCACCGACGCAATCAGTGTGGTGCCGTCGGCGGGCTCGAGGCGATCGTCTTCGTGGCCCTCCTCCTCATCGGGGGAAGCGTCGTGGCGACAGCCGCTTGGACGACGCTCCGAGGCCAGGCATCTCTCGACGCGGCCGCCCGGGAGTATCTCCGGAGCTACTCCGAGGCGCCCGACCCCCTCACCGCCGCCTACCGGGGAGATCGAGCAGCACGTCGGTCGCTCCGGGATCTCGGGATCGACGAGCACCGGGTGCGCATCCTGCGCCCCGATCTCTTGAGCTTCGGCCCATGCGGGCTGGCCGAGGTGCGCCTCGAACTCGACCTTCCCCCGGTCCCTGTCCCGTTCGGCGACGCATGGCCGTCACGGACGATCAGCGTGAACCGCCTGGAGCTCATCGACCCGCACCGAGAGATGATTCCCGGCCGGGAGCACAACCCCGAGAGGACTCCGTGTGCCACCTGAGTCGACCGATGTCCGACGGAACCAGCGGGGCTCGACCCTGGTCCTCGTTCCCACACTCGCACTCGTCGCTGTGATGCTGACCGGGATCGCTGTGGACCTCACCTCGGTGCTCGTCCAGCAGCGTCGAGCGGGAGCAATCATCGCTGCGGCGGCCGACGACGCCGCTGGGATGATCGACACCCGTCGGGTGCAACTCGATGCCCGAACCCAGATCGACCCCGCCGCCGCCCGCCGCGTGGTGGAAGGGCATCTCCGCGCGACTCCTCCGCCCGGCCGTCTCGTCCGACTCGACGTGGTGATCCTCCCCAACCGGGTGCGGATCGAGGCCACGCTCACGATCCGGCGCACCGTCCTCCGAGCGCTACCCGGCCGACCCAGCGAGGACACCTACCGGGTGAGGTCCGAGGCGGTTCTCGCCCCGTGAACCCCACTGATGCCGCCATTCGATCCCGACGACTTCGGTCCCGGAGACTTCGAGCTCCGCAACGCGCATCCGGCCTGCGGGGAACCGATCGCACTCCCGAGCACGCCACTCCGAACCACGATGCGAACCTCGATGCGAACCTCGATGCGAACCACGTAGCGAGTCGTGACGCCAGTCGTGATGCCATCGAGGGCCCGATCCCCCGGGTCGACGACCTCCCGATCGACCTGCTCACCATCGACCCCGACGGCGTGTTCCCCGACTTCTCCGGCGCCGACGACCTCGGTCGCGAACGCATCGACCGCACGACCTGGTCCGGAGGATCAGCCGTGGTCAAACGAGCCGAAGGCTCGCGACGAGAGGCCTTGGCCCGGGAGGCAGCCGTCCTCGAGGCGCTCGACGGTCAGGACGCAGTCGAGTTCCTCGGCCTGCACCAACACGAACGACACGACGAACTCTGGACTGCCGACGCCGGCCGAGCGAGTCTCGCCGACCCCTGGTCGAGCGCGCCCGGGATTCGGGCAGCCGGATTCGCAAGTGGCTGCGCAGCGCTGGCGAGCCTGCACGCCCGGGGCTGGTTCCACGGCGCGGTGGCGCTCGACCATCTCGTCCTCGACGACAACGGGTCCGCTCGATGGTGTTCGCTCGGTTCCGCCGGTCGAATCTCCGATGACGGCGACGGGGAACGGCTCGATCGAATCGCGATCACCCGCGCCGCCCACCGACTCGCCCGGGCACTCCCGCGGAGTCGGGCACTCCGGGGGCGACTCCACCGGCTCGGCGACGAAGCGGACCTACGGCGACTCGCCCGGAGTTTCCGTCACTACGCCCGACGCCACGAGGGACAGCGCTCGAACCGTCTCGCCGATGCGTTCCGGCGCACGCTGGAGAAGTGGTCACTCCCGAGCGAACCGGGTGAGACCCTCGCCCGAACACGTTCGGTGCTCGACCGACAGCGAACACGTTCGGTCCTCGACCGACAGCGAACACGACCTCTCGGACCCGGGAGGGAGTTCCCGACTCGGATCACGTCGCCGGGGGCTCGCACCGTGGTGATCATCGGGGCACTCGGCACAGCAGTCGCTGCTCTGGTCCTCGGATGGGGTGCGTTCGGCCCCGGGTTCTTCGGGCCTTCCTCCCGGGACACCTCGGTGCTGAACACCGACGGCGGCAACAACACCGACGGCGGCAACAACACCGACGGCGGCAACAACACCGACGGCGGCAACAACACCGACGGCGGCAACAACACCGACGGCGGAGCGCCAGCAGGAGTGGGCCCGACGAACACGCCAGCAGGTCCACCGGCCGGCACGCCGCTCGCAGAGCTCGACGGGCGACAGTTCCCGGTCGGACGACCCGGCGACCGTCTGATCCAGAGCGACACCGACTGCGACGGCCGCACGAACGTGCTGCTGCTCAGGCCGGCGACCGGGGAGATCTTCGACTTCGACGTGTCCGGACCTCGATCCGACCGAGTCACAGGCCGCCTCGTGCTCCGCGATCCGCACGCCACCGACCTGCTGCCCGCGGCACCGTGCGGACCCCCGACGGCACGCCGCCTCGACGGCTCGTCGATCCCGATCGTCATCCCGTGATCACACGCTGACCCACCTCATCCGCCCACCCACGACGCCGACACGAGAGGCCCCAATGCACGACCTGAGCGCCGTCACCTCCACCGAGGGGAAACTGTTCCTCGACACCGCCCAGCTCGACACGCTGGCCACATGGGCCGGAGGTGTTGCGACCGGTCTCTTGTGCGGGGTGTTCGCCGCCATCGGGCTCTCGATGCTGGTCGTCTCCCCCATCCGCCGTCTGCGTGGCGAGGCCCGGGCCCATCCCACCGACCGGCGTCACCGCTGGCGTGGGATCAGGCGATGGACCCGCACGAGATCGGTGACCGGGCCGAGACACACGACGGCGATCACCGCATGGGCTGTTGGGATCGCCACGGGAATCAGTGCCACCTTCACCTCCTGGGCGGCCACCGGCAGCGCTGGAGCCGTGAGCGAATCAGGCAGCGAGACCGTCCGGACCACCGGGCCCGCCTCGGTGCCCGTCCTCGACTTCGCTGCCACCCCAGCGGGTTCGCCGCCGGTGCCTGCTGATCCCCCGGACGCTCGAGCGCCGGAAACACCAACTCCGGTGGCACCAGCCATCCCCCGGTCGTCACCGACCGAGCCGCCTCCAGCGCTTCCGACCGGGGGTGGGTCCACCGGAGGTCGTCCGACCGTGCGGACCCACACCGTGGTGGCCGGAGAGCACTTCTGGTTGATCGCCAGCAACCGGGTGGCCCTCGAACTCGGTCGCCAACCCGATGACCACGAGGTGATCCGCTATTGGCGTCAGCTCATCGAAGCGAACCGTGACCGGCTCATCGATGCGAACGACCCCGACCTGATCCACCCCGGACTCGAACTCCTCCTGCCCGACCCACAGCCGGGAGGCGTCACTTCACCGTGACCGGCGTTCCGTTCGCCACGTTGCGGTAGATCCACTCGGCGTCGCCGTCCGACATTCGGACGCATCCGGCAGAGACCGGGCGCTCGCCGAGCGGCGTGTAGATCTCCCGGCCGTACTTGCGGGGGATCCCGTGGAACCCGATCCCACCGTAGAAGCTCACCATCCACTTCATCGTGCTGATGTTGTCGGCGGTGGACACAGTGTTGGCGAGGCGGTTGTAGACCCGGAACGTTCCCCTCGGTGTTCGACCCCGTGATCCGGTCGACACCGGGACGTCGCGGACCAGCGTCCCGTCCCGGGCCCAGATCCTCACTCGTTGGTCGCGGAGCGACACGTCGATCCGGTCGATCCCGCCGTCCTGCGCCGGGCTCGCCGCCACGGGATCCAACCCGAACGGCCCGAGCACGGTGACGACGAGCGCTGCGAGTGCAACGGCCACCACAGTGGGTTGACGGCGGCGCCGCGACGGCACCTCATCTGTCTCGGCGCTCCGAGTTGTCGGGGATCCAGTTTCGAAGCCGCATTCGAGCGCTCCGCGTTTCACCTTGGCATGCTGCCTCACCGGGCACACCGCCGTCGAATCAGAACATCGAATTCCAACCGGAGCCGATTCCCGGCTCGAAGGTGACCGCCGGTTAGCATCAGCGGAATTGCACAACAGCCTCCGGCCGTTCAATTCGACCATCACGACCCGGACACACAACCGAAAGGCCTCGTCACCCATGCGCGTACCCGCAGCTGCGATCCACTTCCCCGAAGAGGACCGCGAGGAGATACTTCGCCGGATCGATGAGTGCCTGAAGAGCGGTCAGCTCACGCTCGGGGCGATCGGCAAGGAACTCGAAGCCGAGTTCGCCGCCGCCCACCAGGTTCCGCACGCCGTGGCGGTCAGCTCCGGTACGAGTGCCCTCGAGATTCCTCTGCGCGTGCTCGAGGCCCGCCAGGGCGAGGTTCTGGTGCAGGCGAACAGCTTCTTCGCCACCGCCGCTGCGGTCCTGTCCTCTGGTGCCCGGCTCCGGTTCGTCGATTGCGATCCGGCCACGATGTCGCTCGATCCCGCTGCGCTCGAGGCGGCGATCGGCCCCGAGACCGTCGGCGTCGTCACGGTTCACATCGGGGGGTACATCCCCCCGAGCATCCGTGACATCCAACGGATCTGCGCAGCGAACGACCTGTGGCTCGTCGAGGACGCAGCCCACGCACACGGGAGCGCCTACGACAACCAGCTCGCCGGAACGTTCGGGGCAGCCGGTTCGTTCTCGTTCTACCCGACCAAGGTGATCGCCGGCGGAGAGGGCGGGATGATCACCACCACCGACGATCGGATCGCCAGCGAAGCCCTCATCTACCGGGATCAGGGCAAGGCGTCATTCGACAACAACGACCACACCCGGCTCGGTTACAACTGGCGCATGAGCGAGCCCCACGCCGCCATCACGCTCGCCCAGCTGCGCCGACTCGATGAGTTCGTCGCCCACCGTCGAATGATCGCTGCCCGCTACGACGAACTGCTCGCCGACAGCCCGCTGCGGCCGCTCGTCGTGCCGGACGAGTCGTTCTGCAACTACTACAAGTACATCGCATTCCTTCCCGAGGGAGTCGATCGACGAGCGCTGAAGCAGCGACTCAGGGAGGACTTCCAAGTGGCGCTCTCGGGTGAGGTCTACGAGACCCCGCTGCATCGCCAGTCGGTGTTCGCCGATCACGCAGACGAGCACCTCCCCGGCGCCGAGGAACTCTGCGCCCGCCACGTCTGTCTGCCGGTTTCGGCCGTGATGACCGAGGAGCAGGCGGAACTCGTCGTCGAGTCCGTCCACGCAGCGCTCGCCGGGTGAGCTCGACGATCGCCGTCACCGGCGGAACCGGCTTCATCGGATCGAACGTCGTCGACGCGCTGCTCGCCGACGGCCATCGGGTGCGGGTACTCGACGGCAGGGACCCTGAACGCACCGACGTTGAGTTCCACCGTGTCGACATCACCGATGTCGACACCCTCACCGCCGCCGTCGAGGGAACCGACGCCATCTTCCATCTCGCTGCGATGGCCGACGTCAACGACATCCACGCCGCCCCGATCGAGGCCGTCCAGGTGAACGTGCTCGGAACGGTCAACGTCCTCGAAGCCGCCCGCCGAGCCGAGGCCGGACGGGTCGTGCTCGCCTCGACTGTGTGGGTCTACGGCTCCTGCAACGATCCCGTGGTCGACGAGCGGAGTGCGTTCACCCTCGACACGGACCGACACCTCTACATCACCACCAAGATCGCCTCGGAGTTCGCCTGTCGCGACTACCGGAACCTCTACGACCGGCCCTTCACGATCCTCCGCTACGGAATCCCGTACGGCCCCAACATGCGTGAGACCACCGTGATGTCCTCGTTCTTCCGGCGGGCCCTGTCGGGAGAACCGCTCACCATCGACGGTGACGGGATGCAGTCCCGGAACTTCGTGTACGTGACCGATCTCGCCGACGCCCACGTCAAGGCGCTGCGGCCGGAGGCCGAGGATCAGGTCGTCAACCTCGATGGGCCTGAGCCGGTGACGATCCGACAGGTCGCTGAGATCACCGCCGAACTCGTTCGTGAATCGACCGGTCGGGACGTCGAGGTCAGCTTCGGACCGTCGCGTCCCGGCGACCTCGCGGCCCAGACCGTGCGAAACACTGCTGGCCGGACGGTGCTCGGATGGATCCCCGAGATCGACATCGCCGACGGGATGTGGCGCTCGTTCGAGTGGTACCTCGCCAACCGGATCCCGGCCAGTTGATCGGAGACGTCGTGAGCACCTCGAAGCGCATCGCAGTCGTTCCTGCGTACAACGAGGAGCCCACCGTCCGAGATGTGCTCGGCAAGCTCTACTCCTACGTCGACGAACTCGTCGTGGTCGACGACGGCTCGACCGACGCCACCCGGTCCGAGATCGAGTGCTTCCTCCCGGAACACCCCCGTGCCCGGATGCTGGTCCACGAGGTGAACCAGGGCATGAGCGAGGCGTATTACCTGGCCTTCACCGACCTGCGACAGCGGCTCGAGGACGGTGAACTCAGCCCCGACGATCTGGTCTACACGATCGACGCCGACGGTCAACACGAGCTCGCAGTACTCGACGAGCTCCGGCAGACCATGGTCGCCGAGCGTCTCGACGCGCTGATCGTCCGCCGTGACCTGTCGACCTATCCGCCCTACAAGCAGGCCGGCAACTGGGTCATGAGCACCTGGGCGACGATGTGGTCCGGGGGCGTCAGGTACCACGACGTCGAGTCGGGATACCGGATCTTCCGTCTCGGAGCGCTCGCTGAGGCGCTCGACTACTACCAGGGCTACAAGTACTCCGAGACCGTCGAGGTTGCCGTCGTGATGGCGCGCCTCGGAATGCGGATCAACAACGAGATCCTCGTTCCCGTGCCGATCTTCCGATCGCGCACTCGGATGAAGGACGTGGTCATCGACCTCGCCGCCATGGTTGCTGCTGCGTTCCGCGTCACGCTCCGCCGTCCGCCGTCCCAGCCGGTGCCGAGCCTGCTCCCGCCGGTGCTCGCCACGATCGGACTGGCGCTCGTGGCGCTCACGCCATTGGCACTCATGCGCCGGGCGTGGGTTCGCCGTCACTGAGGGAGCCCTGCACCCGGCATCAGCAGTTGCGGAGCGAACCTCCCGTATCGACGAGCTCGTCGACGCTGACGGGCCTCAGTCCGCGTTCCTCGAGGCCGTCGAGGATGATCGGCAGGGCATCGAGCACCACCTGACGATCGGCGTCGGGTATCCCGTCGAGACCATCGTGGAGCAACACGATCGATCCGGGCTGCACCCGATCGAGGACCCGGCGGGCAACTTCACCACCGTCTGTCAATGACCAGTCCATGGCCGAGGTGTCCCACGTCACCACCTCCATCCCCCGTGCAGCCGCGAGCGCTGAGATGAACGGGGTGCGCTGGCCGTGGGGTGGCCGGTACGTCGTGGGGCACCGGCCGATCGCCCGCTCGAAGGCCTCGTCGGTCCGATCGAGTTCGGGGTAACGGGGATCGAGCCAGCGCCAGTAGTCGTGGTGATAGGAGTGGTTGCCGACCTGATGGCCACGCTCGACGAGGTCACGAACGATCTCTGGATTCCGGTCGATGGCCGAGCCGACCAGGTAGAAGGTCCCACGTGCTCCCCGCTCCTCGAGGACCTCGGCGATCTCGAGACTGAACGGATCGTTTGGCCCGTCATCGAAGGTCAGGGCCACTTCGGGAACATCCCGGGGCCCGTTGGCCACGACCGGCCCGAACCACGACAGCTGCGGATCGTTGGCACCGGTCCAGGCCAGCAACGCCACCGCCGCACCGACCACACCCGCCACGGTCCACCGGCGCCGGGTCCGGCCCTCGGTCCCGAGCGGAGCGTCGACACCTCCGGGCACGGCAATGGCGACGAGCGCCGTCGGCCACCAACGGATGAGCGGATCGTCACCGAACACCAGTCGGATCACCACGGTGAGGAGCACGGCGGCCGTCAT
>Ga0194132_10001072_pt1 | contig 55576 bp, 52 predicted proteins | sample TA2KigOf80mmetaG_FD_148612 | JGI IMG/M metagenome (GOLD analysis project Ga0194132, IMG submission 148612) | Freshwater microbial communities from Lake Tanganyika, Tanzania - TA2015054 Kigoma Offshore 80m | ecosystem: Environmental > Aquatic > Freshwater > Lake | place: Tanzania: Lake... | reverse complement strand
GCTGAAAGGGCTGGTTTTGTTTGTCACCCATTGGGTGCTGTCCTCCGCAGGGGTCTTCGCTGCCTTCAAACCCCTATCGATATTGATGCGGACGAGCATCCAGGAGATTCGCACGCGCGGCTCAAAACGGAAATGTGGGATAAGAGGCGCCGCCAAAGTGGACCGCGCGGCGGGCTCTTCCACGTGCAGGATTCGTTCCGGCGGGCGATGGTCGGATTTGGAGAAGGCGAGTTTGTCCGCTTGCGGGATGAGTTCGGGAATGAGTGGCGAGGGTCCGGCGAGTTGCAGACCGACGGTACGGTGCGTTACCGGCTGCGCGACTCGTCGGGGCGAGCCATCACCGGTATCAGCGAAAAGAACGGACTGATCCTGCGCGATGATCGCGGTAACGTGTGGCGTGGATTCGTCGACTAGTGGCTGTGTGATCATGCCAGGCGTGCGTTTCCTCATGGGTCCTTAATCGACGGCGTTTTCCCGTGGCGGGGCGGTGGCCAAGAAGTCAAGTTCCACGCGGTGGGTATAGCTGGCAAGAAGGTCTTCGACGCGGCCGGGGTCCGGCGATTGGACAATCAGACCGATGTGGTGGCGCTTGGCCATGCGCCAGACCACTTCGGGGTCATTGAATCCGCTGGTATCGGGATGCTCCTGCCGGCTGAGAGCCACCAGCAGGCCGGCGTACTCCTCCCGGGCCGCTGGCGGGGCATAGCCGCCCTTGCTTCCCAGGAGTTCGATCCGGGCCCATTCCGCCCACAGGTTGATGCCCCGTCCGGCCGCAATCAGGTCGGCGATATTGGCGCCGCCCACGCGGGCCGAAGTTTCGAGAAAATGGACGTCGCCGGTTTCCGCCTGGACGATGAATTCGCTGTGGGAGACGCCGCGCACCAGGCCCATCGCCGTCATCAGTTTGCGATTCTCCTCGAGCAGCGCGGCCTCGAACTCCGTCCCGCGGCGAAGCAATTTCGACGTAAACACGCCGCCTCCGTGGGAGACATCAAGAGGCGGGGCGCCGTACGCGCTGGCGGACGCGAAAACCAGACGCCGCTCGGAAACGATGGAATCCACGTGTACCACCGCACCCGGCACATAAGCCTCAAGCACGTAATACGACTGTTGATCGCCCAACGTCTCAAGTGCCTGCCACAACTGATCCGGATCGTGGATTTTGCGGATACCGATGGCCCCGGCGAGAAAGCGTGGCTTCAAAACCCAGGGCGGCGGTACGGCGCGGGTGAACTGGTGGATCCGCCCGTGGTTGATCAAGCCGACGAACTCCGGCACGCGGAGGCCCTCCTCACGCGCCCGCATGCGCATGGCCAGTTTGTCGCGGAAGTAGCGGGTGGTGGTCTCGCCCATGCCCGGGATGCGCAGGTGCTCGCGGAGGAAGGCAGCCATTTCCAGATCGAAGTCATCCAGCGGCACCAGGCGGTCGATTGCCTCCGTGCGGGCGAGATAGGCCACGGCGTGGAGTGTCGCCGTGCGATCCCAGCGCTTGTCCACGTCGGGCATGTAGTAGATTTCGTCGATCGCCTCCGTGGGCCATTCGGCTGTATCCTTCAGGCTGGCCGAGGTCAGAAGCAGCGTCCGCGCACCCTGGCGTTTGCATTCGCGAAGGAATTCGTGGCCTTTTTCAAAGCTGGCAATGGCGAGAATGGTCACCGGCACGTTGTCCAAAGTAGCATGAAGCCCTAAAGAACCGGGTTCGCACGCCGATATTACCCCTTATGGACCGCCCTAAGAACTCCCCCGAGCTTCTCGACGAACTGACCTTCCAGGCGAATCTTCTGGCGTTGCAAACGGCGCTGGGTGCAGCCGTATCCCCCGCGCCCGCGGGTCAGGAAGTCTATGCCCGTATCCAGATGCGAGAGATTCAGGCAGCGATTGAACAGGTTCGCGCGGTGCCTGGCGAGGGCTACGAAAAGGCTGCCTGAGAGCCCGGCTCCCAGCGGACGTTTCAACCACTCACGGTGAGGTGTGCCGCCGCACCGCTGATTCCAGTCTCGCTCGCGTTCCGGCCGATGCGGGCAACCCAACCAATAGTCAATCCTCGCGGCATGTCCGAGGCGAGCCCCTGGTCCGCGCCGGCGCCGCTGAGACCCGGTCAGTATCCCTGGCGTTGATCCACATGCCCCGCGGCATGCGGCAGGTAACGATTCCGCAAGCAAAGGGTTGAGATGGCGCTGGGTTCAGCGTCTTTGAGATGCGCTGTTCGCGGACCAAGTCCGGCATTGAGCACGCGTCCCGATTCGCCATGCGTGCTTCGGCGCGGAATGACACCAGGCTTGCGCGAATCCGTGTCCGGGAAACAGGTTGATTGGGATCCATGGCGGAGAGGGAGGGATTCGAACCCTCGGTAGAGGTTTTAGTCCCCTACGACGGTTTAGCAAACCGCTGCTTTCGACCACTCAGCCACCTCTCCGCAACGAGAAGCGTGGTCACCAAGCCGCCTGTGCGGCTACACTTCGATGCTAACACGAGCCTTCGCCCGGCGGGGCGCCGTGCGTGCGTACCCGGATTGGGGCAACGCGGCGAGTTTCCGTTCCAGCACGCCGCGGGTGGTTTGACAAACCAGGTCGCAGAGTTTGAATAGCACCGGATCGGCGATCCGGTAATACACCGTGGTCCCATCGCGGCGGCGCGAGACCATACCCGCCGCATGCAGGGCCTGCAGGTGCCGGGAGATGTTCGACTGGCCCGCCTGGAGCGCCCGGGTGATGTCGTTGACGGACATCTCGCCCGCGCGCAGAAGGTTGAGAACGCGCAGGCGCGAAGGGTCGCCCAGGAGGCGGAAGCGGCGGGCGATGTCGTCCAGGAGAACATCGGGCAGGGCGACGGAAGCCAAAGACGGCATGTCTTCAGTATGCCGGTTTCCGGATTCAAATGCAACACTCATTGACAATATGCGTATATAGTCATATTATAGTGAATGATGCGGACCGGCTTGATGATGGTGCTCCTGATGGACCTGGCGCGGCCTGTGGCGGGCCAGGCGCTCTCCCTTCGCGAGGCGGCCGCACGGGCCGCCGCCGGGCATCCTGCAGTCGTGGCCGCCAGGGCCGAAGCACGTGCCGGCGTTGCGCGCGTTGATCAGGCGCGTGCCGGCACGCGGCCCCGGCTCGAGTATTCCGAATCGGCGATGCGGGGGGATAACCCGGTTTATGTCTTCGGCGCGCTGTTGAGCCAGCGCCAGTTCGGATCCGGCAATTTCGCCATCGGCAAGCTGAACCGGCCCGGGTTCTTGAACAACTTCCAATCTCTTCTCACCGTCGAGCAGACGCTCTGGGACGCCGGACGTTCGCGCCGGTCAACGGCCGCCGAGGGTGCTTCGCTCCAGGCCAGAGAGGCCGCTGTGCGCGCCCGTGAGCAAAGCCTGGTGGCGCATGCCGCACGCGCCTATCTGGACGCGCAACTGGCGGCTGCGTCGGTGGAAGCGGCCGGTCAATCGGTCCGTTCCGCCGAACAGGATCTGGAACAGGCCAAGGCTGTGCGGGATGCCGGCCGGGCCACCGACGCCGACGTTCTGGCGGTTGAAGTTCACCTGGCCGCCATGCGCGAGCAGCAGATTGTGGGGCAGGCCGGGCACCGGATGGCGCTGGCGGCGTTGAACGAAGCCATGGGTCTGCAGCCGGATACGCGGCACGAACTGACGACGCGTCTGACTGCGAGCGCGAAGGCCCCGCCTTCGATGGCAGGTGAGCGGGCCGATGTGGAAGCGGCGCGGGCGGAATTGAGAGCCGCGGGGAACCGTCTGGCCGCTGCCCGTGCCGGCCTGCTGCCTCAGGTAGCCGCGCGGGGGGCCTTTGAGGCGGACCGTCAGACATTCGTCACCCGGTCCGGGGCGAACTGGACGGGCAGCGTATCGCTGCGCTGGAGTCTTTTCGAGGGCGGGGCCGGCCGGGCGCGGGTGGCCGAGGCCCGTGCGCTGGCTGACGCCGGCGCCAGTCTGCTGCGTGAGCGGGAGGGGCGTGCCAGCCTTGAACGGGAACAGGCGCTGGCGGCGCTGGAATCGGCCCTGGCCCGCGTGACGGCATCGGCGCCCGTTGTCACGATGGCCGAGGAGAGTTTGCGCGTGACCCGGAACCGATATGGGGCAGGCCTGGCGGCTGTGGCAGAGTTGTTGCGGGCCGAAACGGCTCTGGTTGAGGCAAGGTTTCGGGCATTGCATGCGATTCACGCGGAACGCGTGGCGCGGATTGATGTGGAACTGGCGGCCGGCCGTTTGACGGCCGCATCGGAGGTGCTGGAATGAGATGGGCGGCGTGGTTGGCACCGCTTGTGGCTGCCGGATGTGGGGGAAAGCACAGCGGGCGGGCGCCCGAGTTGGGAGTGCCGGCGGTGCCCGTGACGGTTGAGGTGGCGAGTGAGGCGAACTGGCCGGTGGTGGGGCGCGCCACAGGGTGGATTGCCGCACGGACGGTGACGATGGTGGCGGCTCGGATTCCCGGAATTGTCACGGTTGTGCACGCCGATGTCGGAACAAGGGTTCGGCTGGGCCAGCCGCTTGTCGAGATTTCGGCACGGGAACTGGCCCTTGCCGTCGAGCAGACGGACGCCGCTCGTCTGGAAGCGCGGGCCATGCTTCCGGAACTCGACCATGTGATTGCCGGCGAAAGGGCACGATTCGCATTGGCGGAAACGTCGCATCGCCGAATCGCGGAGTTGGCTGCAAAGCGCTCGGTGACGGCGCAGGAATTGGACGAAGTCACGGCGCGCTTGGAACAGGCACGGGCGGCTCTGGCCGCGGCGGAAGCCAAACGGCGGCAGATCGAGGCCCGTGTTTCGCAGACTGAGCGAGCGCACGCCGCGGCCCGGGTGCAGGCGGAACGCATGGAGGTTGTTGCGCCGTTCGATGGCCTGGTCACCGCGCGAGTGGCCCATCCGGGGGTGGTGGCCGCGCCCGGCATGGGGCTGCTTACGTTGGAGAAGGCCGGTGAGTACCGGGCGGAACTCGCCGTGGAGGAGTCCCTGGCGGCGAGTATTCGTGCGGGGAAGCCACTGCGTTTGAGCTGGAACGACGGTGCGCCGTCCGTCAGCGCGGCCGTGACGGAGGTTGAACCGGCCGTGAACGCCGCGACACGGACTCTGACCGTGCGCGTGAACGTGCCCAACGGTCCTCTCATGCGTAGCGGCCGGTACGTGGAGGCGGAGTGGACCCGGGGTGAGAGGCGTGTCCTTTCGATTCCCGAGTCAGCCGTCCGGACGCACGGACAATTGGAGTTTGTGTTTGCCGCCGAGGGCGCGGCCGCCGGCAGGAGAATGATCAGACTGGGTGAGCGGCGAGGGGGCCGTGTGGAGGTGCTGGCCGGACTGGCGGCCGGCGACAGAGTGGTGCTGTCGCCCGCGCTGGAATTGACGGATGGCGCCCGGATCGAGGTGAGGCGTTGACCGGTCCGGCGGGCAGGCTGGCGGCGGTGTTCATCGATTCCAAGCTCACGCCGCTCATCGCCATCGCCGCCGTGCTTGCCGGAACGCTGGCCATCGTCCGGCTTCCTCGCGAAGAAGAGCCGCAGATCAAGGTGCCGATGATCGACGTCTTCGCGGGCATGCCTGGGGCTTCGCCGCGCGAAGTGGAGCAGCGGTTGACCAAGCCCATGGAGCGTCTGCTCTGGGAGATTCCCGGCGTTGAGTACATCTACTCGACGTCGATGCCCGGCCAATCGCTCGCCATTGTCCGGTTCTTCACCGGCATCGACGAGGATGAGGCGATTGTCCGCCTCAATCAGAAACTGGCGGGTAACTTCGACCTGATCCCGCCGGGCGGCACGCCGCCGCTCGTGAAACGGCGATCGATCGATGATGTGCCGGTGCTGGCGCTGACACTGCACAGCTCCCGCCACTCGCCGTTTGAACTCCGCCGTGTGGCGGCCGAGATCGAAGATGGTATCCGCCAGGTGACCGATGTATCGGCCGTGGCGATTCTCGGCGGGGAAAGCCGGCGGATTCTGGTGACGCTGGACGAAATGAAGCTGGCGGGCCATGGCATTGAATCACTGCGCGTGCTCCAAGCGCTAGAGGCCGGCAACCGGCGGCAGCATGCCGGGCGGGTTCCCCGCGGCAACCGCGAGTTCGTTGTCGAGAGCGGGGTCTTTCCGCGGGATGCCGCCGATGTGGGCGCCGTGGTGGTGGGCGCCGCCGCTGGCCGGCCCATCCACTTGCGGGACATCGCGGCGGTGGAGGATGGAGCCGGGGAACCCAGCCAATACGTGTTTCACATGGAGAAGTCGGGATCCGAGGCGGCAGTGACACTGGCCATCTCCAAGCGGCGCGGCGCCAATGCGATTTCAGTGGCCGATGCCGTGCTGCGCAAAGTGGAACTGATGCGGAGTTCGGTGGCGCCCGCAGGCGTCTCCATCGCCGTGACACGCAACTATGGTGAGACAGCCGCAGAGAAGAGCAATGAACTGCTGAAGCACATGGGCATCGCCGTGATTTCCGTGGGCCTGCTGATTGCACTGGCGCTGGGCGCGCGTGCTGCCGGCATTGTCCTGATCGCCATTCCGGTCACTTTGGCGCTCACGCTTCTGGTGTTCTGGTTGTACGGCTACACGCTGAACCGCATCACACTTTTTGCGCTCATCTTTTCGATCGGGATCCTGGTGGACGACGCCATTGTCGTCGTCGAGAACATCGCGCGTCACGCGCGCCTGCCCGCCAACTTGGGCCGGCCGCTCATGCCGGTGGCGATCGAAGCCGTGGATGAGGTGGGGAACCCCACGATTCTAGCCACCCTGACGGTGATTGCGGCGATCCTGCCCATGGCGTTCGTCGGCGGACTGATGGGGCCATACATGCGCCCCATCCCGGTGGGGGGCCACGGCCGCCATGATCTTCTCGCTGCTTGTCGCCTTTGTGGTGACACCCTGGGCCGCCGTGCGCATGTTGAAGAGCGGTGGCGGGCACGAGGCTGAACGGGAGGATTGGTTGACGCGAGTCTACCGCCGCCTCATGGGGACCCTGATCGGCCGTGGGCGCAACGCGTTTTTCTTTCTGCTGGCCGTGATCGTCCTTCTGGTGGGCTCCATGGCACTGTTCTATGCGGGCTTCGTCAAGGTGAAAATGCTGCCTTTCGACAACAAGAGCGAGTTTCAGGTGGTCATTGATCTGCCGGAGGGTACAACGCTCGAGGAGACGCAGCGTGTGACGGCGGCACTTGCCCGGCGGACCCTGGAGCAGCCAGAAGTGGTGAACGTTCAAACGTATGCTGGAACGGCGTCTCCCTAAAACTTCAACGGCCTCGTGCGGCATTACTACTTACGGCGAGGCGCGAACATGGCCGACATTCAGGTCAACCTTCTGCCCAAGGGGGAACGGGGGGCGCAGAGCCATGACATCGCAAAGCAGGTGCGTGAAAGGCTGGGGCCGGAGGCCGTGCGACTGGGAGCCCGCGTCAAGGTGGCGGAGGTGCCGCCGGGCCCTCCCGTGCTTCAGACACTCGTCGCCGAGGTGTATGGGCCTGAACAGGATGGCCAGAAACAGGTGGCGGCCGAGGTTCTTAAGATTCTCGACGGCACGCCGGGCGTGGTGGACGCCGACTGGTACGTAGAAGATGAGCAGCCGAAGTTGCGTCTGCGGCCAGACAGGGTGAAAGCTGCCCTGAACGGCGTATCCGAACACGCGATTGCGCAAACGGTGCGACTTGCCGTGGGGGGTGTGGCCGCGGGCACGCTCCACCTGGAACGCGAACAGGAACCGGTGCCGGTGGAACTGCGGCTGGCGCCGGCCAGCCGGTCGGACCCGGACCGCCTGCGCAGTCTGCGCGTCAATGGCGTGCCACTCTCCGAACTGACCACGGTTGAGGAAACCCGGGAAGAACGCAGCATCTACCACAAGAACCTGATGCCGGTCACGTATGTAACCGCCGACGTGGCCGGTGAGATTGAAAGTCCGGTCTACGCAATGCTGAAGCTTGGCCCACGCCTGCAGCGTTATCAGCCTTTTGGCTACCCGATTCTCCAGTATGTCGCCGAACCGCCGTTCGATGGTTCCCGCTACGCCATCAAGTGGGATGGCGAATGGCACGTTACCTATGAGGTTTTTCGCGACCTTGGCCTGGCGTTTTCCGCCGTGATGATCCTGATCTACGTCCTGGTCACGGGATGGTTCCGGAACTTCACGACACCGCTTGTGATCATGGCCGCGATTCCGTTTTCCCTTGCCGGCATTCTGCCCGCTCATGGCGCACTGAATGCATTCTTTACCGCCACATCCATGATTGGCTTCATTGCGGGCGCGGGGATCGTGGTCCGCAATTCGATCATCCTGGTGGATTTTGTCGAACTACGGCTGCGGGAGGGAATGGCCCTTGCAGACGCGGTGGTGGATGCCGGTGCGGTTCGTTTCAGGCCCATGTTGCTCACCGCAGCCGCGGTTGTGGCGGGCAGTGCGGTAATCCTCTTCGACCCGATTTTCCAGGGCCTCGCCCTCTCGTTGATGGCTGGGGAGATTGCTTCGCTGCTGCTGAGCCGGGTTACGGTTCCGGTGGTTTACTATTTTGTGGCGAAATGGCGAAAAATGGAACTAACGAACCAGGACCTTCGTCCGTCTCAATAACAAAGCGAACGGCCTCCACGCGGCAAACCCCTTTCCCCAACAACCCGCTGCGTGGAGGTCTCCTTCTTTTCGCTCGATTTTTCACTCGATGGGCGGGGCGGGGAAGGCGCCTCGCCGCCGCTCGAGTTCTTCCGCAAGGTCCAGCAGCCGCCACTCTTCCCACGGCCGCCCGATCAGTTGCACCGAGACCGGAAGCCCATCTTCATCCAGTCCCATGGGAAGCACCAGCGCGGGCAATCCCAGCAGATTGGCGAGCACCAGGGGAAAATTTGCCTGGAACATACCGATTTCCCGATCGGGTGTTGAAAACCGCCTTTGCCCGTGCTTGAAGGCGGAAACGGACATGGTGGGCCACAGCAGAACGGGATACAGCTCCATCTGCCCTAACAGAGCTGCCCGAAGACGGTCCCGTTCCGCCAACGCTTCCACGATCTCGCGGGCATCGGGTTCAGGCTGTTCCAACGCGCGCTCCAGGAACTCCGTGCCGGTGCGATGCATTTCCGATTCCCGGCCGGCGATCATCCGGGCCGTGAATCGCGCCGGCAAACGGGTGAAAAAGAATGACCAGAGATTGGGCGCCCGTTCCAGGCCCGGCATCTCGCGTTCCTCAACGGCGTGACCAGCTTCTTCGAGCCATTGGCCGGCACGAGTCACGGCGCTGTGAATCGCGCTGGACACCGGCACACCGTTCACACGATGGGCCAGAGCGATGCGCGACCCGCCAGCCGGGGCGTAGTCCACCGGGACGGGCGCCGAAAACGGATCGCGCGGATCGTGCCCGGCCAGCACGGTATACAGCAGGCGCAGGTCGCCTGTGTTCCGCGCCATGGGACCCGCGACACCCAGCAGGCCGCCCGGGTGGTTGATTTTCGGGAAGTGTCCCACGGCCGGCACGCGGCCCGGCGTGGGCTTCAGTCCGGCAATGCCGCAGAAGTGGGCTGGTTGCCGGATGGACCCTCCGCCGTCGCTCCCCACGCCTCCCGCCGAGAGGCACGAGGCGATGGCCGCCGCCTCGCCCCCGCTGGATCCGCCGGACGTTCTGTCCAATCGCCACGGGTTGTTGGTGCGCCCGGTGACGTGGTTGTCGGACTCGTAGTTGGCGAGTAACTCCGGTACGTTCGTTTTTCCGATCAGAATCGCACCGGCCGCGCGCAGCCGTTGAACCACCAAGGAGTCGGAACTCGCACGATGCCCCAGCCGGAGCCGGCTGCCGCACAGCGTGGGCTCCCCCGCCACATCGAAGCTATCCTTCACGGTGACCGGCACGCCGTGCAATCCGCCACCGGATTCCTGGGCCGCCGCGGCCTGGGCACGCGCCCGGTCATCGTACACGGCGGTGAACGCCTGGAGGCGCGGGTTCAGCCGCTCGATCCTCGCAAGCGCGGAATCCACGGCTTCGAGCGGTGAAATGCGGCGTTCCCGCAGCGCGGCGGCTTGTTGACGGAGAGTCCAGGTGGCGATGGCGGAATCGGCTGGCATCAGCACCAGTGTACCGGCCGCCCCCCGTGAGACGGTAAGATTGAAATTCCCTCATCCGTAGTCCCATGTCCCTTCTCGATCGGCTTAAGGCTGGCATACAGAAAACCCGCGCGGGTCTGGTTTCGAGCATCGAAGACGTCATTTCCGGGCGCAAGGAGATCGATGCGGAGCTGCTCGATGAACTCGAATACTCGCTGATCACCGCCGATATTGGCGTCCGCACGGCGGCGGACATCCTGGAGAGCATTCGGCAGCGCGTGGACCGGCACCTTGTGGGTGACGCTTCGGAGATCCGCGCTCTGATCCGGCAGCACCTGCTGGATGTTCTTCAGGCCTCGGACCAGCCGCCGCGCCGGGCCGCTGAGCCCCCCACGGTGATCATGGTGGTGGGCGTCAACGGCGCCGGCAAGACCACCACCGTCGGCAAGCTTGCCTACCGGCTGCGTGATCAAGGCCATGGCGTGCTGCTCTGCGCCGCCGATACGTTCCGGGCCGCGGCCATTGAGCAACTGGAGGTGTGGGCGGAACGGAACTCGGTTGACATCATTCGCCAGAAATCGGGGGCCGACCCGAGCGCGGTGGTCTTCGATTCCCTTCAGGCCGCCCGGGCGAGGCGCGCTGACTACGTCCTTGTAGACACCGCGGGCCGTCTGCATACCAAGGATAACCTGATGGCCGAACTTGAGAAGATGCGGCGTACCGCGGCTCGCGTGGTGCCCGACGCGCCCCACGAAGTCCTGCTGGTGCTGGATGCCACCACGGGCCAGAACGGGCTGGAGCAGGCGCGCCGTTTCACCGAATCGAGCGGCGTCACCGGCATTGTGTTGACCAAGCTTGACGGAACGGCCAAGGGCGGTGTGGTGGTGGCCATCACCCGGGAACTGGGCCTGCCCATCCGTTACATTGGCGTGGGTGAGCAGATTGATGACCTGCTGCCGTTTGAACCGGAGAAGTTCATTGAGTCCCTATTCGAAAACTGACGCCCGTTGGATGGCGCGAGCGCTGGAACTGGCGCGCGAGGGGTTGGGCCAGACCAGTCCGAATCCGGCCGTGGGCGCGGTGATCGTGCGCGAAGACGCCGCGGTGGGGGAAGGCTTTCACACCTGGGCTGGCGTCAGCCACGCCGAAACAGTGGCTTTAGCGCAGGCCGGCGGCGCGGCGCGCGGGGCCACGCTCTACGTTACGCTTGAGCCGTGTTCGCATCAAGGCCGGACCGGGCCCTGCGCGGACGAAGTGGTTGCCGCCGGAATCGCGCGCGTTGTGGTGGCTATGGAGGACCCGAACCCAATCGTGCGAGGCACCGGAATCCGCCGCCTTCGCGATGCCGGGCTTGAGGTGGTGTTGGTGGATGCGCCGGAAGCGGCCCGCTTGAACGAAGCCTATTCGCATTTCATGCGGACGGGAAGACCGCAGGTGACGCTGAAAGCCGCGCTAACCCTGGATGGCAAGATCGCCGCGCCTGAGGACAATCGCGGCTGGATCACCTCCGAACAGGCCCGCGAGCATGTTCAACAGGTGCGGCACCTGCATGATGCCATCGTCACCGGCATCGGCACGGTGCTGGCCGATGACTGCCGTCTTAGCGACCGCAGTGAACTTCCCCGGTCCCGTGCACTGCTCCGAATCGTGCTTGATTCCCAGGCCCGGCTGCCGCTTGACTCAAAGATGATCGAGGCCGGAACCTCGGACTTGCTTGTGGCCGCCACTTCGGCTGCTTCTCCGGAACGGCGCCGCCAGCTTGAAGCCCGCGGCGTGGAGGTGGCGATTCTGGATGGCGCCGACGGGCGCGCCAGCCTCATCCGGCTGGTGGAACTGCTTGCCGCGCGGCGTTATCAATCATTGATGATCGAGGCCGGCAGCAAGGTGAACTGGGCGGCGCTCGAATCCGGAGTGGTGGACAAGGTGTTCTTTTACTACGCTCCCAAGATTCTTGGCGGCTTAACGTCGCTGCCGGTGGCGGGCGGCACCGGGCGAAGACGCCGCGTGGATGCCATCCAGTTGCGGGGCCTGGAACTTCATCGCATCACGCCCTCCGAATTCGCGGTTGAAGCCTGGGTGGAAAAGTAGAGGAAACGGGATGTTCACCGGCATCGTGGAAGAGGTGGGAGCCGTTGAGAGCCTGAAGGCCGGCCGCCTGCGCATCGCCTGCAAGACCGTGCTGGGCGACGCGTTTGAGGGCTGCAGCATCGCCGTGAACGGCGTCTGCCTGACCGCGATTGACATCAGCGGCGGAGCGTTCTCAGCGGACCTGGCTCCGGAGACGCTGCGCCGCACCAACCTGGGTGATCTGATCTCCGGCTCGCGGGTGAATCTGGAACGGCCGTTGGCCGCTTCGGGGCGGTACAGCGGCCACATCGTTCAGGGTCACGTGGATGGCACTGGTACGCTTGAAAGCCTGGTTGATTTGGGGGCGGGGAACTACTGGCTCTCCATCCGGATTCCCGAGGACCTGGATCGCTACGTGGTCTTCAAGGGGTCCCTGGCGATCGATGGCATCAGCCTGACGGTGGCGTCCATTGATCAGGGTATCGTGGGCGTGACCATCATTCCCCATACGGTTGAGAACACCGCGTTGCGGGATCGTGCCCCTGGCAGCCGGGTGAACCTGGAATGCGACGTGGTGGCGAAGTATGTTGAGAAGATGCTGATGCCGCGCGTTACTTCTTAGGCGCGGTTGATTCGCCCTTGCGCCGGAGGGTGGGAGCTTTACGCTTGCCCTCGGCTTCCTTTTTCTCTTCGGCTTTCTTCTCTTCAAGGTCCTTGGGCTGCATCAATGCTTCCAGTTCCTTTTTCTCTTTCTGGTACTTCTCGGCCACCTGCGCGGCACGCTCCTGAAGATCTTCCCTGGCCAGTTCGATGCTGTCCTCGGTGGTCTCGATTGCGGTCTTCAAGGCGAAGTCGTAACGTGCGATATCGCGCGGCTTCGACTCTTCCACCTTGCGCAGCTTGTCCAGGAGTTTAGGCTGCACATCGGCCACGGACTTCATCGCTTCGATGATTGGAGCCTTCTTGCGCAGCGCATCGTCGGCCACGATGTCGATCGCCTCAATGATCTTCGTGTAGTCCTCCAGGGTGTCGTGGATCAGCCCGCTGCGCCCCGCCTTCTCCTTGGCGATCGCCTGCTCGATCATGTCCACCCGCATCCGGGCGAACTTGAGATAGGCCTGGATGCGCAGGTTCGGATCCTGCGCCACGCGGATCTGGTCCTCCTCGTCGGCGGAAAGAAAATCGCGCTGGGCCACCAGCGGCGCCAGAAGGGCCAGGAATAGCAGGGCGTGTTTCATGGTTTGCGGCTCATCACGGCTTCCAGAAGTTCTTCGTGCGTGGTGTGGAGCGAGGCCCGCAGCTTGTCGACGGGGTCGCGGTGATCGATGCTGACGTCGAGCCGGAAACTCTCGATCCGGCGCAGAAGTTCGCGCACCTTCAGTTCGGCGCGTTTGTAGTTCCGCACATTCCGGCTGGGATGCTTGCCCATGTCCTTGAGCGTTTGAACGGCCAGCTTCACGGAGCCCTGAACCTCCTCAATGGCCGCTTCGAACCCCTTGTCGTCGCCTTGATCGTACACCCGCCGCGCCTCGTCGACGGACCGGCCGCTGTTATCGAGCGCCCGTTCAAAGCGCTTTTCGAGCAGAGGCTCCGTCCGGATGGAAGCCAGATCGCCGGCAATCAAGGCGGCCAACAGCGGCACAATCATCGGCGGTTTAACTCCTTCTCGATGACTCTCAAGCGCTGGCGCGCCTTGAACTCCTCGTCGGGAAACTGGTTCTGGCTCATCGCCAGAAACTTCTCGTAGTCGGGCTTTGCCAGCTTGTACTGCTTCATATGATCCAGCACCAGCGCCCGGAAAAAATGAATGGAAGCGCTCCGCTCGCCCAGCGCCAGGGTCCGGTCGATGGCCGCCAGAGCCTGCGGGTAGTTCTCAAGCGAGATCAGCATCGCCGAAAGCTCTTTCCACGCTTCCAGGGAATCGGGCTTCAACTGGGTTACGGCGAAAAAGTGGCGGGCCGCGGGGTCGAACTTGCGTTGATCGCGCAGCAGCCGGCCGTACATCATACGCAGGTCCAGGTTCTTCGGCTCAAGCGCCAGGGCCTGCTCAATCTGCATCGCGGCCTTCTCCGGTTGCTTCGCCCGAAGGTATGCCGTGGCCAGTGCGTACCGGTTCGCGGCGTCGGGCTGCAGTTTCACGGCCTGCTCAAGGCTCGCGATGGCGCCGGCATTGTCGCCGGTGCCGATTTGCAAGGCGCCCATCCGCTCCCTGGCGGTGGCGTTGTCGGGAAAGAGCGCGTAGAGTTCGATGGCTTCCGCGTTGCGTTTGGCCGCTTCATACGTAGCGGCCATTTCGAACAGCGTGTCGCGGAAGGAGGGGTCCAGTTGGGCGGCGCGCTTGTAGGCCGCGCCTGCTTCGTCCACCCTGTTTAGCGCCGCAAAGGTCCGGCCCAGACCAAACTGCACCGGCGCCGACTTTGGGTCGATTTCGGCGGCTGCCCGGTAGACCGGTTCCGCCTCCGCCGGCCGAGCGGTTTCACGCAGCGATTCCGCCAGATAGAAGTTCGGCCGGAACTCCCGCGGCTTCTTCTCGGCCGCCGATTTCAACAGGGGCACGGCATCGGCCGGTTTGCGCGCCGCAAGCAACACCACGCCCAGATTCAATTCGGCTTCATAGAGCCCCGGCTTCAACTCCAGGGTCTTGCGATAGGCCGCCTCCGCTTCCGCGTGCTTGTCCAGGAAGCTGTGGGAGAGCCCAAGGTGGAAGTACGCCGCGTAGTCGGTTGGCTCAGCCTGGGCCGCCTTGGCGAAATGCCCCGCGGCCTCCTCATACTTCGCGGCTTCCAGGGCCTTCATTCCGGCCACGTAGTCCGGGCTCTGCGCCAGCAGGCCCGCCGCGGCCAGGAAGAAGAGATGCCTCATCAACCATCAGTGTAGATCAGCGTTCAGCGGCGCGGAAGCGGAGAGTGATCAAACGCACGCCGGGCAGCCGCGGCGCTTGGAGGTCCAAATTCGCCGAGCAGCCATTTGGTACCAAGTGGCCATTGTATTTCTTTCAGTGATCGAATAAACTCAGGACATGGTGACCGCAACAGGAACCCCCTATTCCCATCAGACTGAAGAACACTGGGAACAATTCCTGCAAGCCCGCTACGACCCGGCTCGTGAGAAGGACGGGTTCCGGTCGTTCACTCTGGATGCCCACCCTTCGGTGGTTGAGTTCTACCGTCTTAACCACGCCCAGCAGACCTACGCTTTCGGACTGGCCAAGCGCGAAGAGTACCTTGGCCTCAACCGTCGGCGCATGGGCATCTGGGAGGGGCTTGAATATCTAAACCAGCTTGTTGATGACAGCGATCCCGATACCGACCTTTCCCAGGTGGACCATGCGGTGCAATCGGCGGAGTCGGCGCGGCGCGACGGTCAGCCGCGCTGGTTCCAACTGACGGCGCTCATTCACGATCTGGGGAAAGTGCTGTGTCTGTGGGGCGAGCCGCAGTGGGCCGTTGTGGGCGATACGTTTCCGGTGGGTTGTGCCTGGGACAAGAGCATCGTCTACCATGATTTCTTCGCCGCGAATCCCGACACGGCCGATCCCCGCTTCCAGACTCCGGCCGGAGTCTATGAACCTGGATGCGGTCTGCGCAACGTGATGCTCTCCTGGGGCCATGACGAGTACCTCTATCAGGTGGTGAAGAACTATCTGCCGGAGGAAGCGCTCTATATGATCCGCTATCACTCCTTCTATCCGTGGCATCGCGAGGGCGCCTACACGCACCTGATGGACTCCAAGGATCATGAGATGCTTCCCTGGGTGCGGCGCTTTAATCCTTACGATCTCTACTCGAAGAGTGATTCGAAGCCGGATCTCGCCGTGTGCCGCCCCTATTATCAGGAACTGATCGCTGAGTATTTCCCGCCCTTGCTCAACTGGTAGTCCGCCAGGCTCGACGGGCCGGGCTTCGTAAACGGGCCGCGAGGGCGCCCTTGGGAAAATTGATAGGCTGGATTTTCCCCACACGCTTCCGGCGACATGAGACCCGTCACCATCACCACGCAGGGCGCGCTCGGCAAGTCTTCCATCCGGGAAGCCAACGAGCGGCTGGTCCACACCATGATTCTTCGTGGCAGAGGCATCGGCCGTAAGCAGATCTCCCGGCAAAGCGGACTTTCAGCCAGCGCCGTCACGATGATCGTGGAACGGTTGATGAAGCAGGGTCTGGTGCGCGAAGAGCCGGTTGAGGGCCACTCCGGCCTGGGCCGCCGGCCAACGGCTCTCCGCGTCGTGCCCGAATCGCGTCTGGCCATCGGAGTTGAGATCACGCCCTTTGAAGGGACGGTCGCGCTCGCCGATCTTGAAGGGCACATCGTTGAACAACGTGTGACCGAGGCTTCCCAGGACCCCGTGCGATTCCTGGGCGCGGTGCACGAGGGCGTGCGCGAACTGGCAACCGTCGCCGCGGAACGGCTGCTGGGTGTTGGAGTCTCCATCACCGGGGTTGTCGAACCGGGAACCGGGCGTGTTCTGGCCGCGCCGAATCTCCACTGGCACAACGTGGATGCCATTCCGGTGCTGCGCGGCGGCCTGAACACGCGCTTCGCCTGGGACAACAACTCGAACCTTTCCGCGCTCGCCGAACGCTGGTTTGACCTGTCGGCATCGAAGCGGCTGGATAACTTCGTCTTCGTCACACTTCGCAGCGGCCTTGGCACGGGCGTGATGGTGGATGGCCGCCTGGTGCAGGGCGCCACGCACCGCGCCGGCGAGTTCGGCCATATGGTGCTCTATCCAGACGGACGCCCCTGTGTCTGCGGAAACCGGGGCTGCTGGGAGGAGTACGCCAGCGACCGCGCACTCTACCGCCGCTACCGGGATGCGGGCGGCGACCCCAAGCTGGGCTCTCTCGACATCGCGAGTGCCGCCGCTGCCGGCGACCGCCGCGCCGGAGAGGCGATGGACGAAACGGCACGCGACCTCGGCCTGGGCCTGGTCAACATCATCATGGGTCTCAATCCGTCCGCCATCGTGCTGGACGATTTCGCCGCCGCGGGTTGGGCGCGGATCAGAGCCACCGTCTGGGACGTCCTGCGCGAACGCGTGCGCGACTATTGGCTTTCCGGCGTGGACGTATTTCCTTCGGCTCACGCCGCGCACTCCTCACTGGCCGGCGCCGTGGCACTGGTGCTGCATCGCTACTTCACGCATGTGACGGGCGATTGACCGGGCTGCTATCCTCGCGGTAGTTATGTCGAGCCCATTTCGCGACAATCTTCTTTCCGGGAAAACCGCCTTCATCACCGGCGGCGGCAGCGGCATCTGCCAGCGCATCGCCGAACGCTATGCGGCCATGGGAGCCAACGTGATGATCAATGGCCGGAAACAGGAAAAGCTGGATACGGCCGCGGCCATCATTGCCGGGCGTGGCGGTTCGGTGGCCACCCACGCCGCCGATGTGCGTGACTATGCGGCCATCGAGTCCGGCCTTGTCCGCTGCTGCGAGATGTTCGGTCTCATCGATATCCTGGTGTGCGGCGCCGCCGGCAACTTCCCCGCGCCGGTCACGGGCATGTCGGCCAACGGCTTCAAAGCCGTGATCGACATCGATCTTCTGGGCACCTTTAACACCTGCCGCGCCGCGTTTGACCATCTGCGCAAACCCGGCGCGTCCATCATCGCCATCTCCGCCAATCACGCCTCGCAAGCCTATGGCTGGCAATCGCACGTCTGCGCGGCCAAGGCCGGCGTCGAGCGGCTCACGCAGTGCCTGGCCCTGGAATGGGGCCCGATGGGGATCCGCGCCAACCTCATCAACCCGGGTCCGATTGATGAGACGGAAGGCATGAGCCGGCTGGCGCCCACCCCGGAAGCCCGCCGCGCCGTCGTCGAAAATGTCCCGCTGCGCCGCATGGGCCGCAAGGACGATATCGCGGATATGGCGCTCTTTCTGGTCTCCGATGCGGCCAGCTACGTCAACGGCGCCGTGATGGTTTGCGATGGCGGCCAGATCCTCACTGGCGCGCGCACACTCTCGAGCGCGGGCTTGGGGCAGTAGCTTTGCCGCCGCTGTTCGTCTATGGCACGCTGCGCAGAGGCTCGCCGCATCCGGCGGCCGCCTGGCTGCGCGACGGTGCAACCTGGATGGGGGCGGCTCGTGCCGCGGGGCGTCTGCTGTTGGTGGACAATGCCGGCACGCGGTATCCGGTGCTCGAGCCGGGCGGGCGCGGTTGGGTGCAAGGCGATATCTACACGGTGGACGACGCCGCCCTCTGGCGCCGTCTCGACGAGTACGAAGGGGATCAATTCCAACTCATCCCAATCCAGGTGCAACTTACTTCGGGATCTGCTGCCCCAGAACCGGTTGACGCCGTTGCCTATGCGCCGGTGCATGCTCCCGGTCCGGGAGCCGAAATCCCCGCCGGCGACTGGCTGGCCTTCCTTGCGCCGCCACAGGGCCTGTAACGCGGATTCCGGTTGGTGCATCCTGTAAGCATGAGGCTTGGCGTGTGCGCGGTGCTGCTGTCTACCGGGGCCATGGCTCAGGTCGCCGGAAACCCCGGTCCCGATCCGTTTCCTCAAGGCCCCCCGGTGATGCGCCGCCGTGTGCCGCAGGATCGCACCGCGGGCACCATTCAACTTTTCCAGGGTGTGCTGCGCGGCGCCATGGGCCCCATGCTCACGCTTGAGACCAAGGATCATCGTACGGTTGAGTTCCGTGTCGATGCCCGCACCAAGTTCGTCAGGGCAGGGAAGGAACTGGGCCGTGACGCCCTCCACATTGGTGACAACATCCTTGTCGAAGCCCGCGAAACCGACGGCCGCTACACAGCCCATCGTGTGGTGATCGAAAGTTCGCCCGCGGATCAGACGCCGCCCGGCCCCTCCACCAGCGGCGAGCCCCCCAAGCACGCCCCTGTGGACGAAGGCGCGCCCCCCGCCGCCCGGCGCCAGCCCCCGAAACCTGAACTCGACCCAGAGCCCACGCCCGGTCCCGCCACGCAGATGAAGATCGAAGAACCGCCAGTCGAAGCCGGCGACCCGGGACGGCCGAAACTGGTGCGACGCCGCGGTGTGCCGAAGGTAGCCCCGGCCCGAGAGGACGATCCGCCATTTGTCTCCGCGCCGGCTGAACTCCCGGCGGGTGTTTCGCTCGCTCCCTCCGAGCCCATCAAGGCCCCCTCCGAGCCCATCAAGATCGATGTGATCGACCCTGAAATCGAAAAGGCCCGCGCCGCGGTGGACGAATACCTCACCTCGCTGCCGGCCTACATCGTCACCCAGGTCACTACCCGCGATACCAGCCGCGTCTCCGGCCGCGCCTGGAAGAAGGATGACACCGTGACGCTTGATCTGGTCTACGCGGACGGCAAAGAGGACTACCGGAACATCAAGATCAATGGCAAGCCCACCAAGAAGTCGCCCACCGAAACGGGCACATGGTCCACCGGCGAATTCGGTACGCTTCTGCAGAGCGTATTCAACCCCGGCAGCGACACCGAGTTCCGCCGCCGGGGCCGGGAGAAAATGGATGGCATTGACTGCTGGATCTACGATTTTTCGATTTCCCGCGACGGCACACGGTGGCTGATCAACACCGGTGGCCAGCGCTACTATCCGGCCTACAAGGGCTCGGTCTGGATCGACCAGCGGACGTACCGCGTCCTGCGTCTGGAACAGAAGGCGATCAATCTTCCACCGGGTTTCCCGGCCGATGTCGCGGAAACCTCCGTCGACTTCCGTCAGATCTCAATCGGAGGCAAGCCGTTCCATCTGCCCGTGGAAGCGGTGGCCCTCACCTGCGAGCGCGGCACCTCCATTTGCGGCCGCAACACCATCGCTTTCCGCGACTATCGCAAGTTCGACGTGGAAAGCGGCATCGCCTTCCCCACCGCGGAATCGACGATCTCATTCGAAAGCCCGAAGACGCCGCCCGAAAGCCCCAAGCCGGCTCCGAAGCAATAGTTTCGGCCAAGGCTGCTGTGCGATTCTGAAGTCTGCCGATGGCCCGCCCCACGCGAACGATCCCGCTTCTGCTCTTCAGTTCGCTCGTTGTGCGCGCGCAGCCCGTGGATGTGCTGGCCGCGCCCGCATTTTCCTGTTTCACACGACTGGAAGGCGCACCGCGCGTGAGCCTTGCCACCATCGATGTTGAGGGTCCCGGTTTTACCCGAGCCTGGCGTCTCACCACGCGCGAACTAGCTCCGAATGCCTGGGATCTCAGGCTGCGTTGCTTTGCCACTCGCCCCGCGCGCCAAGGCGATCTTGGTGTCGCCACTTTCTGGCTGCGGTCCACGCGCGACACCAACGCCGCCACACAGTTCGTGGTTGAGCAGGGGGCGCCTCCCTATTCGAAGTCGCTGAACGCAGCCGTTTCCACCGGACGTGAGTGGCGCCGGTTCCAGATCCCCTTCCGGTGGGATGCCACCTACGATGGCTCCACGTCGGGACCCGCCAGCTACAACCTTTCGTTCTGGGTGAACGTCCAGCTGCAGGAACTGGAGATTGGTGGTTTTGAACTCCTGAACCATGGCCCGGATGTGGACCCGGCGTCGCTGGGTCTGGAGGGCTATCCTTACCCTGGCGCCGGGCCTGATGCAGCCTGGCGCGCCGCCGCCGCCGAACGCATTGAGAAGATCCGCAAAGCGCCGGTGGAAATCACGGTGCGCAACTCCGCGGGTCAACCGGTTCCCGGCGCCAATCTCCGCGTGCGCATGAAGCGTCACGCTTTTGGCTTCGCCACGGCCATCGATTGCGGCACGCTTCTGGGGACGGGCGCCGACAGCCAGCGTTACCGCGACGAGCTGCTTCGCAATTTCAACAAGGTGGCAATCGAAAATGACCTCAAGTGGCCGTTCTTTGAAACCTGGGCCGCGGGGCGCTTCGAAGCCGCCTCCACGTGGCTCCGCGAGAACGGCTTCAACGATGTTCATGCCCACGTCATGGTCTGGCCCGGTGCGCGCAACCTGCCCGCCGATGTGCAGACAATGCTGAGGGCGAATCCGGTCGACAAGGATGCCTTGCGCCTCCGGGTCAACGGTCACATCGAGCGCATCGGCCGTCTTACCAGCGGCCGTGTCACGGAGTGGGATGTCATCAATGAGCCCTACGACAACAAGGACCTGATGGCAGCCCTGGGCGATGCCGAGATGGCGGAATGGTTCAAGAGGGCCCGCCGCATTGATCCCTCGTTCCGTCTTTTTCTGAACGACTACGGCAATGTCGAAGGCGGCGGGTTCAACATGGCCCACATGAACGCTACTCTCCGAGCGCTCCGGATCATTCAGGAAAACGGCGGCCCCGTGGATGGCGTCGGCCTTCAGGGCCACTTCAGCGGCCAGCCCACCGATCTCGAGCGCGTTTGGGAACTGTTTGAACTCTTCGCCCGTGATGTCGAAACCATCCAGATCACTGAGTTCGACGTCAGCAACGTCGATCCCGATGTCCGCGCCCGCTACACCCGGGACTTTCTCACGCTCGCCTTCAGCCATCCCAAGATGAACGGGTTCACGCTCTGGGGCTTCTGGGCCGGACGCCACTGGCGTCCCGAGGCGGCGATGTTTGCCCGTGACTGGACCCCGACGCCGGCCCTGGAAGCCTGGCGCGATCTGATCTACCGCGAATGGTGGACGGACGTGGAAGGGGCCACGGGTGAGGACGGCGTGCTCCGTTTCCGCGGATTCTTCGGGCAGTATGAGGCCGAGTCCGGCGCCACGAAGAGGACCTTGACTGTTGAACCCGGCAAGGAGAACCGCCTGGAACTCGTTCTCGAACCGTAGCCTTGCCCCGCCGGTCATCGGCCCTTCAGAATGCAACGCGCAGACTTTCCTGCACAGGCGTGCGGCGGCGGCGCCAAGACCGAGATGCAGGATTCCGGGATCGCTTGGCCCGTTCCGTGCGTGCGGACCCTGAGTCGCCCGATGCCGCCATGCTCATGCGCGGGGCGTTGGCTACACATCGCCCGCCACGCGAACAAACTGCTGGTTGGAAGCGATTGCGGTCGCGCGGATGGCAGCGGCTCGGGCGTTTCACAGAATCGCACTCCGGTAGCGGCGCGTCGGGCGGGCAACTGCGAGGCCCGTTGCAACTCTGGGCCTGTTTGGCCAATCCTGGGACCCCGCCATGTTCCGCGTGAAGTTCCAGCCGGCTATCTGGTGCCCGCGTGCGCCGCCGTGCGATGATCGACCCATGACCCGGAGAGAACTTCTCGGCGCCTTTACCCTTGCGCCGTTCGCCCTGGCGCAGCGTGCCGCCAACCGGCCCAATATCATCGTCATCCTCGCCGACGACCTCGGCTTCGGTGACCTGGCCTGCTACAACGCGGATTCGAAGATTCCGACGCCGCACCTGGACCGGCTGGCTCGTGAAGGAACACGTTTCATCGATGCCCACACGCCGTGCGGTGTCTGCTCACCCACGCGTTACGGCCTGCTCACTGGGCGCTACCCCTGGCGTACGGAACTCAAACGCCAGGTGCTTTGGCCCTGGGACAAGCCCCTCATCGAAAAGGACCGGCTCACTCTGCCCGGCATGCTCAAGTCCGTGGGGTATTCCACCGCGGCGTTTGGCAAGTGGCATCTCGGCTGGGAATGGACCACCACCGATGGCTCCCGCGTGAATGACCGTGTGCGCATCGGCGACCCGCAGCGCGAAATCCGCTATGAACACGCGCGCAAGATCATCTTCACGGAGCCGGCCCGGCAGGGCCCAACCTCCTACGGTTTCGATTATCACTTCGGTGTCGACCTGCCCAACTTCCCGCCCTACACCTTCTTTGAGAACGGCCGCCTGCTTGAGCAGCCCACGGAACAGAAACCGGACACCATGTTCGGATGGCCCGGCGCCATGGCGCCCGGCTGGCGGTTGGAAGGCGTGCTGCCAGAGATCACACGCCGTGCCGCCAACCACATCCGCGAACGCGGCCGCTCCAACCAGCCGTTCTTCGTCTACTTCCCGATGACCGGCCCCCACACCCCGGTGGCGCCGGACGACCCCTTCCGCGGCCGCAGCCGGGCCGGCGTCTACGGCGACTTCGTTTATCAGTGCGACTGGTCCGTGGGCCAGATCCTGGAAGCGGTGCGCGATTCCGGCGCCGCCGAAAACACGATCATTCTTTTCACCAGTGACAACGGCCCGGAAAATCTCACCTACCCGCTCATCAACCAGTTCAACCACGCCAGCCAGGGCCCCCTGCGCGGCGCCAAGCGCATGCTCTGGGAAGGTGGCCACCGCGTTCCGTTCATTGCCTGGGGACCCGGCCGCGTCCCCGCCGGCCGTGTTGAGAATGAGGTGATCTGCCTGACCGACATCATGGCCACGGTCGCCTCGGTGGTCGGCTATAAACTGCCCGAAAACTCGGGCGAAGACAGCTACGACATCTCAGCCGCTATTTTCGGCCGCCCGCGCCCGGCCCCCATTCGTGAAGCCACCGTGCACCACAGCATCAACGACGAATACGGGCTACGGCAAGGCGATTGGGTCTACATTGAATCCGCCAGGAGCGAGCATGGCCAGGCCGAACCGGACTGGTGGCGCAAACGCCACGGCATTGAGCCTCATGGCCAGCCCGCTGAACTCTTCCACCTGAAGGAAGACCTGCGACAGACGAAGAATCTCTACGCCCAATACCCGGATCGGGTACGGGAAATGCGGGCCCTGCTTGAGAAGTACAAAACCCAGGACCGCAGCGTCCCGGTCCGGCGGTGACACACGCCGTTTATCCTGGAACAAGCGTGTACCGTCTCATCCCGTTTCTTGTTTTCCTGGGCGCATGTGCCCGCCAGCCCGAAGCGCCCGCGGCTGCCCCCGCACAGCCCGTCACGGCGGCGCCGGCGGCGCCAGTTGCCACACCCGCCGATTCCCGCCCGGTCATCGTCGCGTTTGGTGACAGCCTCTCGGCAGGTTATGGCGTCGATGCCGGGCTCAGTTATCCGGATTTCCTGCAGAAGGAGATCGACGCGGCCGGTTTCTCCTATCGCGTCGTCAACCAGGGCATAAGCGGCGACACCACAACCGGCGGCGCCGGCCGTACGGCTTCAGCCATTGAACTGAAACCGGAAATCGTCATCCTCGAACTGGGCGGCAACGACGGCCTGCGCGGTGTTCCACTGGCGGCCACGCGGGCCAATATGGAATCGATGACACGGACCTTCCTGGATGCCGGCGCCCGCGTTGTCATTGCGGGCATGACCCTTCCGCCGAACTATGGCCCGGACTACGTCCGCGAGTTCGAGAGCATTTTCCGGGACATCGCGACCAGCCACAAACTGCCGCGCATTCCGTTTCTGCTGGAACCCGTGGCGCTCAATCCCACTCTCATGCAGCGTGATGGCATTCACCCCACCGCCGAGGGCAATCGCCGGGTGGCCAGCCACGTCATGAAAACCCTCCGCCCACTCTTGAGAAAGGGCCGCTGACCATGCCCCGCGCGCTCCTGGTGCTTCTGGTGGTTCCGCTGACCGCGGCTGATCTCGATCTGCCATCGCCCGCCCCTGTCATCCGCCGCATGTTTCCGGCCGGCCTCAAACGCGGCTCGACGGTGGAAGTGGAAATTGCCGGCCAGAACCTGGACCAGGCGCGAGGCCTCACGTTTTCCGGTCTCGGTGTGGATTCAGTGATCCTGAGCTCGGAGAAAACCAAGATTCGCGCCCGCATCACCGCCGAGCCTTCCGCCGAAACCGGCCGCCGCGACTACTGGTTGCGGACGAAGAATGGCAGCACCATCGGCGTCATCACCGTCGGCTCCCTGGCCGAAACGAATGAGTCCGAGCCCAACGACGATTGGCGCGAAGCCCCGTCCGCCGAAACCCCGGTCACGATCAACGGTGTTGTCGGCGGTGACGACTGGGACCATTTCCGCGTCCGGGCTCAAGCCGGCCAGACTCTCGTCCTCGACTGTCTCGCAACCCGGGCTGGCTCCCGTTTTGACGCCGAACTTGCCATCCTCGATGAGTCCGGCCAAGAGATTGCCTGGGATGACGACACCACCATCTTCGGTGACCCGCAGATTCGTCACCGGGTGGAGAAGACGGGCACGTACATCATTCGGGTGAGCTCGCTCGCCGGAGGCGCCAACGCCACCTACCGTCTCACCTTGGGCGACGTGCCTCTGGTCACGGCGCTTCTGCCGGCCGGACTGACGACGGCGCATGGCGGCGAGATCACGGTGGAAGGAGTGAACCTGGCCGGCATCGACCGTGTCTGGCTGGGCGATAAGGCTGGCGCCGGCCGGGTTCTTGAAGCCACGGGAACCTCGGTCCGCGTGCGGTTCGACGGCCTGGGGCGCGCCGCGCCGGGACGTTACTGGCTGCACCTGGCCGCCGGCGGTCTCGAACTGCCCACGCCGCTCGAAGTGCATGTCTCGGATCTGCCGGAAGTCACCGTGAAGTCGCCGCCGGCCTCACGCCAGTCTGCGCTTGCCGTCAAGCCCTCCACCGTCATCCACGGCCGAATCGGCGCCCCGGGTGAGACTCACTATTTCCGCTTCCCGGCCAAGGCGGGTCACACCTACAGCTTTAAGCCGGAATCGATGCGCCTTTACTACCATCTGGACCCGGCCATCACCCTCTATGACAGCGCGGGGCGCGAGATTGCCTTCGCCGACGACCCCGGAGTGGATGACCGTTCCGATGAGTATCAGATCGACGCGGACCTGGCCGTCAACATCGCGGAGTCCGGCGACTACTACCTCGCCATCCGCGATGCCATGCACCGTGGTGGCGCCAGCCTCATCTACCGTCTTACGATCGAAGAGACCCTGCCCGGCTTCATCCTGGAACTGCGGGAGCCTTCCAAATCCCTCTACGCCAACCAGACTCATCAGGTGCAGGCCCGGGTCCGCCGCCGCGGCTGGACCCAGCCGGTGGAAGTCTGGCTGGAAGATCTCCCGGCCGGTGTCACAAGCGCTTCCCAGACCGTCGCCCCCATCGACACCGTGATCAAGGATGGCTGCGGTGTCGACCGCCGCATCGACGGATCCCTGGTCTGGATTCCCATCAGCGCCACGGCCGCCCAGCCTGGCCAGTTTGCCTGGCGGCTTCGCGCCCGCGGCGTCATGAACAACCGCACCGTCGAACGGGATGCCATCGTGCGCTACGAGAACGGCGCCACCGGCTACTTCTTCGGTCCCATTGAAGTGCAGCGATCCGAGATCACCGTGGTGCAAAAATGAACCGCATCCTCTTCTTCCTGTGCTGTGTGGCTGCCCGGGCCGGGGCGGCTTCACTGGCCGTTTATCCTCCAGCCATTGTGCTTGAGGCCGGCGCCGCGCAGACCATCCTCGTCGTTGCCACCGATGAGGCGGGTGTCACCACTGATGTCACCGCCCAGGCCACCTGCATCTCGCCGCGGTTCGCCGCCTGCCAGCCCGGCTTGCTGCAGGGTCTGGTTCCTGGTGAAACCACAGTCACGTTCGCTCACGGCGATCTCAGGGCCGCAGTCAGGGTTACCGTCCGCACTTCGGCGCCGCGCGCTCCCAGTTTCATCAACGACGTGGTCCCTGTGTTCACCAGGGCCGACTGCGCCAGTTCCAACTGTCATGGCTCCGTGCGCGGCCAGATGGGCTTCAAACTGTCGCTGTTCGGTTCTGACCCGGATCTCGACCATCGCGCCATCACCGAACTGAACGGCGGCCGCCGCGTCGATCGTACGCAGCCCGCGAACAGCCTTCTGCTGCGCAAGCCCACCATGCAGGTGGCGCATGGCGGCGGACTTCGCTTCTCCCTCAATTCGCCGGAACATCGCACCGTGCTGGCCTGGCTGGAACGCGGCGCCAGCAAGGACCAGACACCGCCCCCCGGACTCACCTCTCTCGACGTCTATCCGCCGGGGTTCCGGCTCACCGGCCTCGGGTCACGGGTCCGCGTGGTGGCCGTGGGCCGCTATGCCGATGGCTCCAGCCGCGATCTCACGCCCCGGGTTCGTTTCAGTTCGAATGTCCCCGCCATCGCCGCCGTCGATGCCTCGGGTGAGATCACGGCGGAAACGCCCGGCGAAACCGCCATCATGGTACGCACGCTAGGCCGTGCCGCGGCCGTCCCTGTCCTGGTGGTTCGCGATCGCCCCATGACGGGCTATCCGGCCATTCCCGAAGCCAACGACATTGACCGCCACGTGTTCGCCAAGCTGCGCGCAATGAACATTGTGCCCTCGCAGCTTGCCTCGGACGATGAGTTCCTCCGGCGCGTCTACCTGGACGTTACAGGCATCACGCCAACCGTCGGGGAGATACGCCGCTTCCGGCAGTCGCCGGATCGCGCCCGGCTGATCGACGAACTTCTGGAACGCCCGGAACGCGCCAGCATCTGGGCCATGCGATTGGCCGACATGTTCCGTGCCGGCTACAACGAAGCCGGACAGAAGGGCGGCAACGCATTCGGGCGCTGGTTCCGCGACAACGTGCGCCGCAACACGCCCTATGACGTCATGGTGCGGCAACTGCTTGCAAGCCAGGGACGGCACGACTTTGAAGGCCCCTCCAACTTCTACTTCGTCAGCCGGGAAATCGACCCCGAGGAGTCCGCCGTCAACGTCAGCCAGGTTCTTCTGGGCATCCAGATCGAATGCGCGCGCTGCCACAATCATCCTTTTGAGAGGTGGTCCCAGGACGATTTCTACGGCTTTTCCGCCTTCTTTGCCCGGGTGGAACGCAAGGACATGTACCTCAACAATCACAACGCCACGTTCCTCAAGAACTCGGGCGAGGTGATCCACCCGCGCACGAAGAAGGCGGTTCCACCGAAGTACCTCGACGGCCCCGTCGAGCCCGAGGCCCCCGGCACGGACGTCCGGGAGAAACTGGCTGTCTGGCTCACCTCGCCCCAAAACCCCTTCTTTGCCCGCGCCGCCGTCAATCGTGTCTGGCGCTTCTTCCTGGGCCGGGGCATCGTGGAAGCCGCCGACGATTTCCGTGTCACCAACCCGCCCGTGAATGAACCGCTTCTGGCCGCCCTGGCCGAGGACTTCATCGCCACCGGCTACGATCTCAAGAAGCTCGAACGGCGCATCCTGAATTCGCGGGTCTATCAGCTGTCTTCGCAGACCAACCCAACCAATCAGGCCGACCAGACCAACTACTCCCATTTCTATGTCCGCCGCCTGATGGCGGAACAGGTGATCGACACCATGGCGCAGGTGACGGGCGTCGTGGAACGGTTCACCAGCCAGCCGCCCGGGCGCCGTGCCATGGAGATCCCGGTGCTTCCATTCACCAAGCCCCACTACATGATGAAGACCTTCGGCCGCAGCGATCTGCGTGAAGTAATCTGTGAGCGGGACGCCAAGCCCAGCGTGGCCCAGGTGATGCACCTCATCGGCGGCGACACTCTGCAGCGCCAGATCACTGGCGCGGGCGGCACGCTCGACAAGCTTCTGGCTGACGCCGGTGTCACCAACGAAGCCATCGTCCAGCAACTTTATCTGGCCGCGCTCACCCGTGAGCCTTCCCCGGAGGAGACTCGCGCCGTTCTCACCGGCATGACGCCGGAGACACGGCGGCGCGGCTTTGAAGATCTGCTGTGGGCTCTGTTCAACTCGAAGGAATTCCTGTTCCACCACTGACCGGGCGCCCGGCGAGCCCGGCCCGGCAAAACCTGACCCAGCAAAACCTGACCCAGCAAAACCTGACCCAGCAAAACCTGGCCCAGCAAAACTTTCCCCGGCCCGGTCCACGGTGCTAGCATGACAACTCATGGCCGCTCCAGGACACCCCGCCGCCCGCTCCACTGCTTTCCCCGATTGGCAGCGGGGAGAACTCGCGCCCGCGCCCCCCTTCCAGCCCCGCCGTTGGACGTCGCTCATCGGCCCGGGCCTTCTGATGGTGGGCGCCAACATCGGCGGCGGTGAATGGTTGTTCGGGCCGCTGGTCACGGCCCAGTACGGCGGGCAGGTCATGTGGCTGGCCACGCTCGCGATCGTCTTTCAGGTCTTCTACAACCTGTCGGTGATGCGCTACACCCTATACTGTGGCGAAACCATCTTCATCGGCTTCTTCCGCACGCCGCCCGGCCCTCTGCTTTGGACCATCTTCTATCTGATCTTCGATTTTGGCGGCCTCTGGCCGTACCTCTCTTCCAACGCCGCCGTGCCGCTGGCCTCGGTTATCCTTGGACGCCTGCCCACCGCCGCCGAAGGCTCCCTGGTGCGCACGCTCAGCTATTGCATCTTCCTCACGGCACTGGTTCCGCTGATCTTTGGCGGCAAGATCTACAACGCGCTGGAGCGCGTGATGGTGGTCAAACTGACGCTCATTCTCAGCTACCTGGGCTTCGTGGTGGTGGTCTGGGTGAGCCCCTCCACCTGGTGGGAAATCGGTTCCGGGTTCTTCAAGTTCGGCACGCTTCCGCAGGGTGAGATCAACTGGGCCACGCTTGCCGCCTTCGCGGCGGTTGCCGGCGCGGGCGGCATGACCAATTCGGCCTTCTCAAACTACGCCCGCGACAAGGGTTGGGGCATGGGCTCAAAAGCCGGCGCCATTCCCAGCGCGGTGGGCGGCCGCACCATCAAGCTCTCCCACAGCGGAACCGCATTCGACACTTCGCCTTCCGCCCTCGAACGCTGGAAGGGCTGGCTTGTCCACATCCGCCGCGATCAACTGATGCTCTGGCTTCCCGGCTGCATCCTTGGCATGGCGCTTCCTTCGATGTTCAGCTACGAGTTCCTGAGGGGCGGCGTCAAGGTGGAAGGCAATGCCGTCGCCGCCATGACCGCCCAGGCCATCTCCGTCCAGCACGGACCCGTCTTCTGGTACCTTACCCTCCTCTGTGGTTTCCTCATCATGGCCCCCACGCAGGTGAGCCAGATCGACGCCATTTGCCGCCGCTGGACCGACGTGCTTTGGATCGGCGTCAAGCGGCTCCATAAGCTGGATGGCAACAAGGTGAAGTACATCTACTACGGCATCCTTGCCGCCTATGCCTGCTGGGGCCTCGTCGCGCTGCGCCTCACGCCCAATCCCCTGGTGCTGGCCATTGCCAGTGGCACCATGATGAACTTCGCGCTCGGCTTCTCCTCGATCCACACGCTCTACGTGGTCTCTCGCATCCTTCCTCCTGAGATACGGCCCGGTCTGCTGATGCGGTGCGGCCTGGCCTGCTGTGCCACGTTTTATCTGGGCATCTCAGTGATCACGTTCCGGCAGCAGTGGCCGAATCTGAAGGCGTGGCTGGGCCTGTAGCCCGATGCCACTGCTCACCAGCGAAAGCATCGTTCTCCGCACTTATCCGCTGCGGGAAGCCGACCTCATCGTCAACTTCTTCACCCGCGACCAGGGCAAACTCCGCGGAGTTGCCCGCCGTGCCCGGCGCCCCAAATCCGGTTTCGGTTCCTCCCTTGAACGCCTCACCCACTCCAGAATCTCCTACTTCCAAAAGGAGACCCGGGAACTGGTCAACATCGGCGATAGCGAAATTCTCAACTCACAGTTCAGCCTGGCTTCGGACTATGCAGCCGGTGTCGCGCTCGACTACATGGCCGAACTGGCCGACCATCTTCTGCCGCCGCACGAAGTGAATGAGCGGTTCTTCCGTCTGATGCTCGCCATGCTCGCGCACCTCCGCGAGCACCGCGGCCAGGGTGCCTGGCCCGTTGTCTTCTACTTCACGCTTTGGGCGGTGCGCCTGGCCGGCTTTCTCCCGGACATGCATCTCAATGAGGAGTCCGCGTCTCTCGCACGGGAGATCCTGGCCACGCCGATCGGGCAACTTCCGCCCCACCCCTATAGCCGGACCTTCGCGGCTCAGCTGCGCCGGGGGCTGCTGCTGGCCATCGAAAACCACGTGGAGCGGCGCCTGCTGACGGCGCCTCTCATTGAGACCCTCGATCCCCAATCAGTCAACTAGAATGTGTCTGTGTCCACGCTCCACCAAATCCACGATCGTGAACTGCTTCATGCCATCGCCGGCGTCAACCTGGGCTTCCACGCCCCGGCGGCCGTCCTCGAAGGGCTGACTGGGGAGCAGGCTACCACGCGCCCGCCCGGCGCGCCGCACTCCATTGCCGAAATCACCGCCCACATCTGCTACTGGCAGGATTTCTTCAATCGCATTGCGCTCGAAGGCTTCACCGGCGCACCGGCCCACGCCGCCGAGGGCTGGCCGCCGTGCGCGGCGGAGGAATGGCCCGCTTTACGGGATCGCTTCCTGGCTGTGGTCTCTCAAAGCCGACAGATCGCACGGGAATGCCCCGGTCTTGACCAGAAAATCCTCCCCGAAGGCCTCGAAATCCCGTTTCTCAATCACGACACGCGTGGAACAGGGGTTCTTCATGGAGCAATCCACAGCGCGCACCACTTGGGCCAGATCGTGCTGCTGCGCCAGATCATGGGCCTGTGGCCGCCGCCCGCCGGCCCGCTTACCTGGTAGAGCCGCGCAGTTTCACTCGAGTGAGAACGGCAACCGGGCTTCCGAGGTCTGGTTCCCCACCAGGTCCCGAAGCACCACCACAATCGTGTACCGGCCCGTGCGCGTCCCCGGTTTGAAATTCAGGCTCACCACGCCGGGCACCCAACGGATGGGGTAGAACGCCGAGTTTTTCTCTGCCGCCGCGTTTGGCTGCTCGAAGATCACCTTGCCATCGGGGTTCTCCAGCCTGACGTCGTATTCGACGCCGATCTCATTCTTCGCCGAACGGCGGAACCCGGTGATCTCAAACCGCGCCCACACGGCATCGCTCACCCGGTAAGCCGGTTCCGCCAACGCCGTCTCGTCTTCCTCACGCCGCAGGAACCTGGGGTTCCGGATGGCGAGCGTCTCCGAAGGCGCCACGTCCCGGCCCTTCACATTGAAATCGATGCGGAGCTTGACCGACGTCTGGGCCAACTCGTCCGCCACCTCGATGGCCACATGATAGGCGCCGCTGAGCGCGGAGGGAGGAATTGGTACGTCGTAGCTGAACTTTGGCACCCAGGCGCGATCCTCCTGCGCCAGCTCCGCATCGGTTTTGCGCGTCACGGCGGGGGCTAGCGCCGCGCCCTCCGGGTCGAAGGACTGGATACGGCAGGTGATCTTCAGCCGGTCATTCGCTTTCCTGGCGCCGCGCACCTGAAATGAAAAGAAGGCGATGTCACGCGGGGTGAAGGCGTACGCCGAGGGCATCGGCGGCCCCCCATCGTACTGATGCACGGTGACGCCCGCAAGCTGAAGCGTCTGCGCATCGCAGAAGACGGGAATCAGTGCGGCCAAGGCCCTCGCCACGCCGCGGCCCATGTTCTAACGCCCGCTGGCTTGCGGCGCCGGCGCCACCGGGTTCTCCATCTCCAGTGGAATCTCGATGAGCGCTGACTTCTCGGAACCCGTTTCACCGGCGTCCGTCACGCGCAGCCTGTAGCTGCCTGGCGCGACATCAAACAGGATGCGCCCGTCCACTGTGTCGGCCGGCTTCATCGTGCGGATCAGGCCCAGCCAATCCGGTACGCCGGCGGCCTCGGACTCCTCCAATGTGCCCTGTCCCTTGGTGTCCTCAAGGTTCAGGAACGGCACGTTCCGGACGTCCCCGCCGCTGTTGGTGATGGTCACTCGCAACATGAGGAACCGCTGCTTTGGAAGCCGGCCCGTCGGCCCGTCGCCAAGTTCGGTTTTCCAGGTGGCCTCCAGTACGTTGTAGATCAGAGGCCCAATCTGGACTCTCTCCCCCATCCGGTAGACGCGTGCATCGTCCACCTCTTTCGTTTTGCAGCCGCCAAGAAACAGGGTGGCGGCCAGGCACAAGGCGGAGAGCGGCGCTCGGCGGGCCCGCGGGATATATGCTCGAAACGATATCATCGGTTCAGTAACCTCAGTTTAATCGGAATAATCATGTTCAAGCAAACCCGAGCGGCCAGTCTCTGTCTTCTGGCGATCCTGTCGGCCTCCCTGGCAGTTGCCCAGGGAGTGCATCCAAAGACCGGGCGAAAGATCGCCGGCGTCATGGGTATGGGCGGTGCGCCGTGGCTTGAGCGGTCCGAACGGGAAGTGGAAGAGATGCCCGACACGGCCCTGGATAAGCTGGGTATCACCCCGGGCATGGCGATCGCCGATGTCGGCGCGGGTGTAGGCTATTTCACTCTCCGCATGGCCCGCCGCGTGGCGCCCGGGGGCAAGGTCTACGCGCAGGACATTCAGCCGGAGATGCTCAGCCTGCTCCGCGCGCGGGCGGCCAAAGGCAGGATCGAGAACGTCGAGACCATCCTCGGCACCGAAACCGACCCCAAGCTCCCCGCCGGGGCCCTTGACCTGATCCTGCTCGTCGACGTCTACCATGAGTTTGCCCAGCCCCAGAAAATGCTGCGAAAACTGCGCGAGGCCCTCAAGCCCACGGGCCGTCTGGTCCTGCTTGAGTACCGCAAGGAGGATCCCCACGTCCCCATCCGTCCCGAGCATAAGATGTCCGTGGCGGAGGTGAAACTGGAACTTGAGGATGAGGGCTTCGCCCTCAATCGGGTCATCCCTGACCTGCCCCGGCAGCACATCCTCGTCTTTGAACGGACCAGCCAGTAAAATGGTGCAAGACCCTATCGCTTGTCTGCGCGTTCGATGATTCGCTTCAGGTTCGTTCCTACGTTTTTGCTGGCCGCCGGTGTCTGGGCGCAGCTTCCCCGGGACCCGGCCGCCTGGGGCGGCAGCCACGCCGGCCAGCCCCTGCCCACTTTCGTCACCGGCGACGAGTGCCTGTTCTGCCACCGCCTGAACATCGGCCCGGGCTGGGCCAAGGACCGCCACTCCCTCACCATCCGGCCTCGCGATGCCGCCACCCCGGCCGTGGCCCAGGCGCTTGACGCCCGCGGGCTGAAGACGCGGCCTTGGGTGCGCGAAATCGAGTTTCTCATCGGCGGGCGCAATGCCGCACGTTTCCTGAAAGCCGATGGTTACGGCAAGCTCTCCCTGAACTCGGCCCACTTCGATCCCCGTTCCGGAGAATGGAAGCACGAGGTCAAGGGCGAATGGGACAAGGAGAAGTTCGCCCGAAAATGCGCCGGCTGCCACACCGCCGGTTTCGACAGCACCACGGGCCGCTTTGGCGCCATGAGCCTGGACTGTTTTTCCTGCCACGGCGAGGTGCCCCTGGAACATTCCACCGATACGTCCAAGGTTCTGCTGTCCAGGAAGCGCCGTGGCGACCCGGCGGCCATCGCCTCACTCTGCGGCTCATGCCACATCCGGGAAGGGAAGTCCTGGTCGAACAACCGGCCCTTTCCCAACAATTTCGTGGCCGGCGACAACCTCTTCCAGGACTTCACCTACGAATGGCTGCGGGCCGAAGATCCGCGGGTGAATCCCACGGATCGCCACATTACCCGGAACATCCGCGACACGGTCCTGTACGGGTCCGACCTCAATTGCCTCTCCTGCCACGATGTCCACAAGCGCTCAACGGAGCGCCACCGGCGCGTGCTGACCCAGAACATCTGCCAGGATTGCCACCTGCCTGCCGGTCCCAAGAAGATCGTGCGCACGTTCGCCCTCGATAGCACGGCCTGCGAGTACTGACAGCTCAGCGGTAGCTGGCCGGAATCCGAAACTCGATTCCCGCGTAGTGGAACTCTTCCGCGGCAGCGTATCCGGTGCCGGCCGCGGCCAGTTTCGCCAGTCCCCGGACATTCTCTTCAACCAACCGGCGGATTGCCGCAGGCGTGATCTCATCCAGCACCGGCAGCCTCCGCCCCGAGGTGCGCAGGCGCTCTTCGAGCCGCCGTGCCAGGCTCTCGTTTGCCGTCACGTAGACCTGTGCCACCGCGATCTTTTTGGCCAGCCCGGCGCCGATCTCCACTACCTTCGGCTGGGGAACAAACGTTGCCGATGCCTCGGGTGTCCGCCGCTCCGGGTCCACGGGTGGCGCGTAGTAGTAGACGTCGTGCGTGATATGGGGCTGCAGGCCCGCCTCGGCTTGCACCGGTTGCACGCCCTCCACGCCGGCGGACCTCCAGGCGTCCTCGGCTGCGCGGCCCGCGTAGTAACGGTCCAGGACACGGTCATAGTGCGTGTGCGGGTTCGGAATGAACAGGGTACGCGGCTTGTGATGACGGATAAACAGCATGATACGGTCCCGGAGTTCGGTGAACGACACCGCGCCCAACTCCCACGCACGATACCCAAGGCTCGTCACGGACTTCACGCCCAGCAGAGCACCGGCGGCCTCAGCCTCCCGGCGTGCCCTTGCCGCCGTCTCCTCCGGTGTCAGCCGCCAGGAGTCCTTCTCGTCGTTGGTGAGCCGCAGAACATGGATCTCGGCGCCGCGCCCGGCCATCTCGGCCAGTGTGCCGCCCGCCGCCAGCACGTAGTCCGCGCCGCCCGCCGTCACCACCACCACGCGGTCCGCCCCCGCCAGGCCCAACGCGGCGAACCCTACCGCGGCCAACCTCATTCCAGTCATCGCGCCACCACGTTCTTTGAAAGGTACTCCTTCAGTCCCGGCAAGTGATCGAACTCCCCGAGCACGTAGTAGTCTTCCGCGTAGGGGACGCCTGCCTCCGCTCCCCGCCGGCGCGAAATCCACTGCATGTGCCACTCTTCCATCAGAACGGCGGCCTCGGCATCGGTGAGACTCTCCCACTCCGGCACCGCCAGATTCTCCCGTGCCAGCGCCACGCGATAGGCCCGCGCCGTTGCCGGATTCGCATAGACATTGAGGTGCGCCACATAGGCCTTCTGCTTCTTCCGCACCTGGCTTTCGTTCAGTTCGATGGCCACGTTGGGCCGGTGCCCCAGACCCCAGTCCAGCCTGGCCTTGCCGTACAGATAATGAGCGGAGTGCGGTTGAAGCCCCAGCGCCGCATGTTCGGGATGCACGTTGGCGAAGCCCGCCATCCACCACGCCTCCGCCATCGCGCGTGCCACCTGCCGATGGTCGGGATTCTTCTGATAGTGCTCCCAAGGGTTGTGCCCCAACACCACATCCGGCTTGTACTTCCGGATCAGCACGATCAACTGCTCGCGGAGTTCATTGAGCGGAATCGGGTTCATGTAGTCGTTCCGCCAGTTCAGGCTGATCACCTTGCGGATGCCGAGAATGCGCGTGCCCTCAACCGACTCGCGCAGGTTGACTATGTCATTCCGCGCATATCCGTGCGCCCCGTCCTTCTCGTCGTTGGATGCCCGCACGTAGTAGGCTTCGTAGCCTTCGTCCACCATGCGCGCGATCAACCCGCCCATGCCGTAGTCCGTGGTGTGATCGTCGTGGTGCGGTTGCAGGATCAGAACCACCTTGCCGCGAGGCACTTCACCCAGCGGCAGTTTCTGGGGCAGCGCACTGAGCGCCAGGGCCGCCATTGATAGAAGTCGCATCGCCAGTGTCATCGCCAGTCTCATTCCCAGTCTTATTGCCAGCCGATCATCGTATCGCACTCCTGTGATATACCAGAAACCTGTGGGTATCCGAAACGCAATCACCGCCGCCGTCCTGTGCTTCGCCGCCAGTCTGGCCTGGGCCCAGAAGACCGTGCTGGTGGTTTCCGGCGGCTCCGGGGACTACCTGATGGCGGCGGGCGGCACGCTCGCGAAACTCATTGATGAAGGCCATCAGGTTTACGTGGTGCAGTTTGCCAACGATGAAAAGAACTCCCGCGGCCTGACCTACGCCGAGACACGGCTTCGCAACAACGAGGAGGGGGAGCAGGCCGCCCGCATGCTGGGCATTCGAGAGATCGTGAACCTCAATCACAAGTCCGGCGAACTCGGCCAGGTGTCGAGCAACGAGATCCGCAACCAGATCTTTGCCCTGATCAGGTACTTCAAGCCGGCCATCATCTTCCACCCGGATCCGTTCATTCACTATGAGCCCGATTGGGACCACTTTTTCACCGCCCGCGCCGCGGAGGAGTCCTCCTACGGGTCTTCCAGCTATTTCCTCGCCGAAATCGGTCGCATGGGTTTCCCCGGGCACGGCGTCCGCGAGACCTACTACTTTGCCGCCCGGCGGCCCTACAGACCCGGGGAAGGCGGACACAATGGCGCCGAGTTCCGGGGGGTCGACGTCACGGCCCGGTTTCAACGCAAACTGGCCGCCATTCTCGCGCTGCGAACCGCCAATCATGCTTACGCGGCCAGCGTGAAGGACCGGTTGGAGGCCGCCGGAAAGCCCAACCAACGCCTGACCAGTCTGGGGGAAGCGCAGGTGCGCGGCCTCGCCACGGCTTTCGCCACCGAACTCGCCGCTGAGATCGGCAAGCGGCACGGCTTCCGTTACGCCGAAGAGTTCAACTACCACGGCCCCGGCCCCGCCATTCCGGCGCATGTGCGCGAGAAGGCACGCAAGATTGAATGACTTTCGCAGGCTCTTCCTGGACGTCTTGCTCATCAAGCTCCAGGTGGGGGTGCAACGCACCTTCCACACCCTTGAGAAGCACCCCAAGAATCCGCTCATGGGCGTGGACCAACCGGGGGAGGCGGCTTCTCGATAGGACCATGCTGGGGCACGGTGTTGCGCGATGAGGGCCGCCTGCGCATGTAGTATCACTACACCCGCGATGGCTACCGGAACGCCTATGCCGAATCCGAGGACGGCCTCATCTGGCCCAAGCCCTCTCTGGGCCTTGTCCCCGCGGTGGGTGTTACACGTCAACTGCCAGCGGGCGTAAGAAGTACGTGGACCGCTCGCTCTGCCGGTAACGGCGCCCGCCATCCTCAGGAACTGAGCTTCTGCTGGGCGAATTCACGCTCCCGGCGCTCCCAGAGTTCAGCCAGGGCTTTGGCCCGGGCCGGCTTCCGGGTGGCCAGGTTGTTGCGTTCGCAACGGTCGTGCTTCAGATCGTATAACTCCCAGGGCCCGTTTTCGCCGGCCCACACCAGCTTTTCGTCCCCCTGCCGGATTCCCCGGTTATACATGTGATGGAAGAACAGGTGATCGTGCTCAACCGTCCCGTCCCGCTGGAACAGTGGCGCCAGGCTCTTACCTTCGAATGGCGGCGCACCTGCCGTCTCCAGCGGTTTGCCGCCGGCCAGATCGACCAGCGTCGGCAGCATGTCCACCAGGTGGACCGGTGTGTGCCGCAGCTTTCCGCGATCGCGGATTCCGGCCGGCCAGTGCACCAGCATGGGCGATGAAATGCCGCCCTCGTGGATCCAATGCTTCGACAGCCGGAACGGTGCATTGGCCGCCCCGGCCCACCCGGGACCAAGGCACAAATGGGTGGCCGAGCTGCCGGGCGGCGCCGCGCGGTCATGGCCGTCGGCGCGAACCATCATCTCGGCGCTTGCGCCATTGTCCGACAGGAAAATCACCACCGTGTTTTCAAGCTGGCCCTGGTCACGCAGATAGTCGAGTACGCGGCCCGCCTCCAGGTCCATTCGCGTGACCATGGCCGCGTGAATCGCCATTTTGGCCGCCTGAAACTCTTTCTGTTCCCGGGAGAGCGAACTCCACGGCACGGCATTCGGAACCTCGCCGGGGCCAACCTGTGCGCGCAAATCGGCCGGCGTCAAGTTCCATGCCGGCACCATGTCCGTATCGGGTTTTGACAAGCCGCACCGCACCAGGCCTTGGGACCGCAACCGGCGCCAGCGGCGTTCACGCACAACATCCCAGCCCTCGTTGTACCGATCCTTGTATCTGTCGATATCCTGCTGCAGCGCGTGCAGCGGAAAGTGCGGCGAGGTAAATGCCAGGTACAGGAAGAACGGCTGCGTGGGATGGTCGCGCCGGTGGCCTTCCAGCCAGCGCAGGGCGTGCGAAGCGATGGCCGTCGTTCCGTAGAAACCTTCGCCGCGCTCAACCGCCGGCAGCGGTTTGTCGTCCAGCCGGTGATTGCGGGGGCTGAAGAAGCGGTTCTGATCCTCCAGCAGATACGAGTGGTCAAACCCCGTGTTCGCCAAGGGCAATGCCCCGGTGATGTGCCACTTGCCGGAGTGATAGCAGCGATACCCAAGCGGCTTCAGATGCTGAGGCAGATAGCGTGTCCACTTGGGGGCCGTTCGCGGTCGCTCTGATCCCGCCCGATCTGCTGCGGGTATCGTCCGGTGAGCAGGCAGCAGCGGGACGGAATGCAGCGCGCCGTGGAGTAGGCCTGCGTGAACCGCAGCCCGTTGGCGGCGAGCCGGTCCAGGTTCGGGGTCTCGATGTCGCCGCCATAGCAGCCCAGGTCGGAAAAGCCGAGGTCGTCGGCCAGAATCACGAGCAGATTCGGGCGCGCGACGGGTGCCGCCGCCAGTGTTGAAGCAGCCAGGAACTCCCGCCGTGTCAAGGCAGACGCGCCTTCAGATTGCGAAGCGCCCGGATGGCTTCAGCCGCCACCTCGGTGTCGGCGTCCTTGGTGAGCGCATCGAGCGGCTCCACGGCGTCGGCGGCGCCGCTGGCGGCCAGAGCCCGCGCCAAGCCGCCCTTCTCATTCTTCGACCCGGTTTGAAGCAGCGGATACAAGGCCGCGCGGCCTTCCCTGGACCGTGCGATCTCGCTTAGAAAAGGCTCCGCCACGCCCCGGTAGCTGCGCGAGTTGAGATTGTCCACCACGTACCTCAGCGGGGCTGTCTCTCCCACTTCAAGTGCACCCAGCATCGCAAGCGCGAAACAGATGGAAAGCCGGGCTCCGGTCTTCTTTTCCGCGGTCAGAGCCGTGGAAAGCGCCTCCTGATCGGCCTGATCCCGAATCCGCGCCAAGCCTTCGGCGGCGCCCGCGCGGATCCCCTCGTCCTTGTCCGCCAGCATCTGGCGGTAGAGTTCCCGGTGAGCCGCGTCGGGGATCATCGCCAGCGCGCCCAAGGCCGCCCGCCGGGTCTTGATCGTTTGGCCCTGTTCCACCGTGCGCCGCAAGTCGCGCACCGCTTCGGCTGCCCGCAGCATGCCGGTCAACTCGATGGCCGCGATCCGCACGCGCTCATTCGGATCGTTGAACAGGAACAGAACCCGGGCCGCGGTGCGCTCTTCGCGAATCTTCTGGAGCGCCACCAGGCTTTCGTACATCAGCCGGTCGTCTTTGGTGCGCAGGCCTTCCAGCAGGCTATCCACGGCTGCCCGGCCTCGCAGCACGCCCGCCGCCCGGGCCGCCGCCGCACGGCTTTCCATGCTGGAGCCGCCGGAAGCCAGCCGCGCGATCACCTCAATGGCATCGGCGCGAGGCACAACGTAGCTTTCCACCACCTGCGTGTTGGTATCGGTGAACTTTCCCATCACCCGATTGCCGGCGCGCCGCAGCGAGCCGCTGATACCGGACTGCGCGTACCCGGGGAGATAGAAATTGACGATTCCCTCGACGGCGCGGATCTGCACTTCCGCGTCGTTGTCGCGTGCGGCGCGCACCAACGGGTCCAGGCTGTACTGGGTGCCGATCTCAACCAGCGCCTTGACGGCCTCCACGCGCACCAGGGCGTCAGCATCCTCAAGCAACGGGGCAAGCTGCGCCAAGCCGTCCTTGCCGAGTTTCGCCGCTTCCCTGGCGGCCTTCTGCTTGTGTTTGAGTTCAGCCTCGTCCTGGGCCCACAACAGGCCCAAGGGCACCGTGAGCAGCAAAGCGAGCCGCGGCATACTAACGCACGAAGTCCAACCGCACACGATGAGGAATCAGGCCCGCCTCGTGGCCCATGTCCAGAAGCTTCTGCGCCGCCACCGGCACCAGTTCGCCGCAGTCCACCGTGAAATGGTTCACGTACATGCCGACGAACTTTTCGGCCAGACCCGCTTCCATGTCACGCGCGAACTGCATGGCGTAGTTCAACGCCTGTTCGGTGTTGTCCAGCGCATGCTGAATGCTCTCACGCATCATCCGGCACGCCTCCGTCTGGTCGTCCGGCGAAAGCGACCGTAACAACGCGTTGGCGCCCAGCGGCAGTGGCAGGTTGTACTCCTTCTTCCACCAGGCCCCCAGGTCCAACACTTTGTGCAGACCGCCGCGGCCGTAGGTCAACTGGCCCTCGTGGATGATCAGGCCCAGGTCCACGGACTGTTCCTGCACCGCGGCGATGATCTTGTCGAAGGGAATCACCACCGGCTCAAAGTCCGGTTCCAACAACTTCAGCGTCAGGTAGGCGCTGGTCAGCGTGCCCGGAATGGCGATGCGTTTTCCCTTCAACTGATTGGCGTCGAGGGGCGAGGTGGCCACCAGCATCGGGCCATAACCGTCGCCCACGCTCGATCCGGCGGCCATCAGCTGGTACTTGTCGGCGACATAGGGGTAAGCGTGGTAGGAGATCGCTGTCAGGTCGTAAACGCCTTCCAGCGCCTTGCGGTTCAAGGTTTCGATGTCGGAGAGGACGTGCTTGAAGTTCAGCGTGCGGGAACGGACCTTGCGAGTCGCCAGCGCATAAAACATGTAGGCGTCATCGGAGTCGGGACTGTGCGCGCAGACGAGATCGCGAAGTGGAGAATTAGACGTCATGAGGCGAGAACCTCATCTTAGCAGACCTCCGTGTTGCACCGCGTTTTTACAACGCGGGCACGGAGCTACCGGGCGGGCAGACGCAGCGAAACCATCTCTTCGCAAAGCACCCGGAGGTGCGCTTCCAATTCCGAGAACCGCTCCGCCGTTCCATCCATCTTTCCCTGGCGTCCACTCATCTCAAGCGCAAGGGAAGCCAGGAAAACCGGTTCGGCGCCAAAGTTCGCCACGGACCCCTTCAGCGTGTGGGCCGCCCGTTCCAGCATTTTCGCGTCGCCCGATGCCAGCGCGGTGCGGATCTCACGCATCATGTTCGGGCAATCGTCCAGAAACAGTTCCGCCACTTCGGCCAACAGTTCCTCGTCACCACCCACGCGCTCCAGTGCCACGGCGCGGTTCAAACTGATCAATTGCTGTTCCAGGTTCACGGAAGTTTGTATCTCTCTGGTTTCCCTGCTTTACGCATCGGCCGAATCGGAGTCAAAATTGAGGGAGCCGCGAACAAATATCCAATGCCCCAACGGTCCTATCGGTACCAGGTACCAGCTTCCTATAATTATCAACTATTTCAGCCGGATGTGGAGACGGACTCCGGGCTGCTGATCGTCGCGCTTCACGGGTATGGCCAGAGTGGCGGCGAGATCCTCGATCTGGTTCGCAAGCTCACAGCGGACCTTTACCCCATCGCCGCTCTGAACGGGCCGAATCAACACTACCGCAAACTGGGGGAGCCTGGGCCGCCCGCCTACAACTGGGGCGTGGCCGCTCATTGGCGGGAGGCTGTCGATCTGCACCATCGCATGGTTCTGCATGTCGCCGAGGAAGCGGGTCTTGCCACCGGTATAGCCCCCAACCGGCGCATCCTGCTGGGGTTCTCACAACCGGTGGGTCTCAACTATCGCCTGGCCGCTACGCATCCCGGCGCGTTCCGGGGTGTGGCCGGCATCTGCGGCGGCGTACCGCGCGATTGGGAGACTTCGGAGTGTTACGGCGCCGTTGAAGCGGCCCTGCTGCACATCGCTCGCGATGCCGACGAATTCTACCCGGCCGAAACCGCCAATCAGTTTCCAGCCCGCCTACGCCACCGCGCGACCGACGTTGAGTATCATCTGCTTCCGGGCCCTCACCGGTTCCCTTCCCAGGCAGGACCCATCCTCGACGCCTGGCTCAGGCGCATCGCGCTTCCCGACCCTACGGCAGTTCCTTGATCCGAAGCTTCCGGAACTCGACACGCGTGCCATGTCCCAGCAGGCCGATGTGCCCGCCGGTCCGCGCCAGCCCCGGGTGCTTCTTCAATACCGCCGGGTCTTTCACGTCGTCAAGATTCGCGTCCGTGATCACCTTGCCGTTCAGTGTCACCTTGATCCGACGGCCGTCGGCCACAATTTCTTCCCTGTTCCACTGCCCGGCCGGCTTCATCCCCTCGTCCTTCGCGCCGAAAACGTCGTACACCGAACCATGCAACTGCGTGGGTTTCAGTTTGCCTTCGTACCGGGCATGATGATGGTCCAGAATCTGGATCTCCATCCCGCTGTAGGCCGCATCGCCGGACTGCGGCGCCCGGATGCCGATGCCGTTGTTTCCGCCCGGCTCCATGCGGAACTCGAATTGGAGGACGAAGTTGAAGTATTCCTTCTCCGTGTACAGATTGCCCCCGCCGTCGGCCGGGCACACGATCATGCCCTTTTCCACCACGTAGCCGGGGCCCTTGCCGTTGATCAGTTTCCAGCCGCTGAGGTCCTTTCCGTTGAACAACGGGGAGAAGTCTCCCGCAATCATCAGCGCCGGGACAACGGCTTGGAAAACGGTAGCTCGAAACATGATCTTCATCCTCTCAAATCCTACAACGCCACTGGAAGCCGCCCGGGCTCCGCGAGGCGCGTTTTGCGGGCGCGCGTCTCTGTCCAGGCCTTCTGAATGTCGGCCGGAAACGTGGTCACCGCCTCTTCCATGCGGGCCATGATCTCGCGGACCACCTCCGGGTTCTTGTCCGCCACGTCGGCGCTCTCATCCGGATCATCCACCAGGTTGTACAACTCCGGGGGATTGAGCGGCAGATTGATCCGGCCGCCCGCCGGAATCGGACCGTACACGTACGAGTTGTACCGCGCCACGTGCAGCTTCCAGTTCCTCAGCCGTGCGCACTGCAAGTGCACGTTATCGAAATAGAGCAGAGTCCCGCGTTCCGGCGCCGCGCCCTTGCCGCTCAGCAGCGGCCAGATGTTCAACCCGTCGAGGGGCTTTGCCGGCAGCCTGGCGCCCGTGAGCGCAGCCACTGTCGGCACCATGTCCAGCGTTGACCCGGGCGTGTCCACGACGCGGCCCTTCGGGATCCTGCCCGGCATCCGCGCGATGAATGGTTCCCGCACGCCGCCCTCATAGGTCGATCCCTTGCGGCCCCGCAAGCGACCCGGGCTGCCCTGAAACCAGGGGCCGTTGTCCGACGAGAAGACAACCAGGGTGTTGTTGTCCAGGCCGTGTTTCTTGAGCGCCGCCAGGATCTCGCCCACGCTCCAATCGATCTCCTCCACCACGTCGCCATACAGGCCATGGGGTGACTTGCCCCGGAACCGCGGCGATGCCGCCAGCGGAATATGCGGGTAGGTGTGCGGGAAATACAGAAAAAACGGGCTGCCCTTCGACTGCTCGATGAACCGGATCGCCTCTTCCGTGTATCGCGGCGTCAGCGTCTCAAGCGTTGCCTTCTCCTCCACCGTCTCCGTCTTGCCGTCGGCCTGCCTCAGCACCACGGGAGGGTTCATGTCGTTCGAATACGGAATGCCGAAGTAGCCGTCGAATCCCCGGCTGGCCGGCAGATAGGGCGGCAGGTGGCCCAGATGCCACTTGCCCACGCACATCGTCTTGTAGCCGTGCTCCTTGAGCATGGCGGCCATCGTCACTTCGTCTCGCGCCAGGCCTTCCTTGTCGCCGGGGAAGAAGACGCGGGGAACGCCAACCCGTGTGGGATAGCGTCCGGTCATCAACGCGGCGCGTGAAGGGGAACACACCGGGTTCGCGGAATAGAAATGGGTGAATCGAACGCCCTCCGCCGCCATCCGGTCCAGGTTGGGCGTGCGGATCTTTGACCCGTAGCAGCCCAGGTCGCCATAGCCCAGGTCATCGCAATAAATCAGGATGATGTTCGGCCGAGCCGCTTGCGCCAATAGCGGTTGGGCAAGTGCCGCGGGGGCCGCCAGGGCGTGTCCGATCATCTGGCGCCGTGAGGGGTGTTGCATAGCCTTTCATTGTTACCCATTGGCCCGGTGTTCTATCGGCCAGGTGACCTATTGCCCGGGCGGTGCGGTGATTTTCACCTCGTCTTCCAGCACCTGCCGGTCCGCCGCCAGTTTGCCCCGCAACTCCTGGTACCGCGCCATCGCCGCTTTCGCCTTCGCGGTATCGCCCGCGGTTTGGAACGCCCGGACAAGCTGAAAGTGCAGGCTGCCGTCTTCATCCATGGAAAGCGCCGCTTCCAGATGCGGAATGGCGTCGGTGGCATGTCCCGCCGCCAGCAGGGCCCGGGCCAGCGCGGCGCGCACCGGCAGAGCGCCGGGGTCCGCCTGCGAGGCCTTCATCAGATGCGTGATCGCGGGTTCCGGCTGCTGCTGGGCCAGACAGATCTCGCCCATCAGGAAGTTCAACTCCGGCGAAGCGGGAGCCTTCGCCAGCAGTTCCTCCGTGATCTTCCGCGCCCGCTCGTCATCCTTGGCCTGGTGCAGCGCGGCAGCCAGATCCTGCTTGATCCCATCGTCGGCGGGCTCAAGGCGCAGGGCCGCTTCCCAAGCCTTGGCCGCTTCGACAAACCGGCCCTGTCCCTGGTGGAGTTCCGCCATCAGTGCCCAGCTTTCCACGGACTCCGGCAAACGGCCCACGCGGTCAAATGCCGCGGCTGCCAGCCGGCTATAGGCACGCGCCCGCCAATAGAAAGACTCCGGAGTCTTCAGCAATCGCGCCGCGCGCACGAGCGTCTCATCGCGCCCCGTCCGGAAATGGCATTCGAGCGTCGGCGCCGAGCATTCGGGTGCGCCCAGCGCCTTTTCCGCGGCGTCCTCGGCGGACGCCCAGTCGGGCTTTCCGCTCTCCCGGTAGATCGCCGCGAGAGCCGCATGGGCGCCGCGAAGACCCGGTGTCAACTCCAGCGCTTTCCGATAGAAGTAGAACGCGCTTCGCCTCTGGCTTTGGCGTGATCGCGATTCCGCCACCAGTGCGAACCAGTAACCGCCTCCAGGGCCTGTCTTGGCCAGTTCCCCGGCGCTCCGGTCCGCCAGCGCCTCATAGGCGCGGCCCAGCCCCAGCCACGATTTCGGGTTCTCCGGATCCACCGCCGCCAGTTTCCGGAAGTGCGCGGCGGACTCCTCAAACCGGCCCACCAGGAACTTCGCATCCGCCAGCATGCCGAGCGCCGCCGGGTTTCCGGGAAACGACGCCTCCAGCGTTCCCAGCGGCACAATCGCCTTGGCCGTTTCCCCCAACCGAAGGTACGACGCACCCAGATAAAACAACGCCCCCGGGGTTCGCGGCGCGATCTTCAACGCCTGCTCCAAAGGCCCCAGCGATCTCTTGTACTCGCCCGAAAGGTGCAGCGCCATGCCCAGGTTCGAAAGCAGTCCGGCATTGCCCGGCATTGCCTTCGCCAGACGCTCATAAACCGGCACGGCGTCGGCGAACCGCTGCTCCATCATGAGGGTCTTGCCTTGCTGTGACAGGCGCGCCAGTTCATCCGGCTGTTGCGCCAGCGCCAGCAGAAGCAGCCCCTTCATTGCCGCGCGGACTCCTCATAGGGGATCGCCTTCAGCGTCTTGGTCTCCTTGCCATTCTCTTTTGCGCTCAAGGTCTGCGCGCTGCGCTCGAACTGTTTGAGATACTCGCCGTCCTGCGCCGCCCCCATGTCCACGTCCTCAAACGCCGCCAGCCGGTATTCCCCGGGGGCGATCCCCGTGATGATAAACCGGCCGTTCTGATCCGCCGCGGCGGTCTTATAAAGATGCATCTGCGTCTGACTGCGAGAATCCGGCCAAATCACCACCGTTGTGCCCGGAGCCGTGTCGCCCTCCACCTGAGCCCCGTTTGAAGCCAGCGTCACCACAAGACGTCCGGGCGCCGAGCGCGTCAGATCGATCCCTGCCGCCAGGATGTCCTGGTCGCCCATCAGCGCGGACTTGAGGTAGAAGTTCTTCGGAACCCCGGTCACGTTCACCCGGTACTCCTCCGGCGCCACGTCATGCACGATGAACGTGCGATCCGCTTTCACCGCGCCGCCGCGATCACCGGGGAACACCCCCGCGTTGCGCGGCCGCAGCCCCACGTAGAGGCCGCCGCCCGGCAACGCCTCCTGCCCCTCGACGCGCACTTCGCCCTGCACCTCCAGCCCTGGACCCAGCGCGATCTGAATCCCCTCGGCTCCGCCCGCGCCCAAGTCAAGTTGCACGCGGCCGCTGCTCCTGCGCCGATCTTCGAACGCCTCAGCCGTTACGGTATAGGAGCCGGGAGCCAGACCCTTCAGTTCGAACACCCCGTTCATATCTGTCCGCGCCATGCGCCGCATCCCTCCCACGAACGCCAGCCCGCGCGGAAACGCCTGAACCATCACCGGCCGGTCCAGGGCTCCGCCCTGCACCGTCACCCGGCCGCGCACACGCACGGTGGGCACACGGCGAAGTGTGAAATCCATGCCTCGCAACTGCGTCCCCGCCGGCACCTCGAAGGTGGCCGCCGCGGCTGGATCCACAACGCCGGGGAAAAACGTCGGCGTATAGGCCTGGTCGCCCTGGTTCGGTTTCTCCACCACGGTCATTGCGTTCATGCTGAAGATCGTTGTGCTGAGCACAAACTTGCCGGCGCTCAGTCCGTACACGCGGTACTCGCCCAGATCATTGGTCTGCGCCGAGCCCACATGGTTCAATTGGCGGCGTCCATCCACATAGGCCCAGCGCAGGGCCTGCACTTGCGCACCAGGAATCGGATCCCCGTCTTCATCCACCACGCGGCCGGCGATCACCGAGTGCGGCGTCAGTTTCAACTGAAGCGGGCCCACGCGCTGCCCGGCCTCCACGGTGAGCACCGTGCCGGGGCGCCCCGCCGACCGGGCACCATAGTCCTGGCGTACATAGCCGTTGCGCTCTCCCACCAAACGATATCGCCCGGGCGGAACTTCCTTGATGAGGAACCGGCCCGCTTCATCGGCGGTGGCCACGTTGGGCGGCTCTCCCATGCCCGGGCGGCCCTCGATGCGTCGCAACAGCAGAGCCGCTTTGCGCAGCGGCGCCCCGGTGGCCTGATCCAGTACCTGGCCCTCAATGGTGCCACCCTCCCCCGGTCTCAAAGGCTGCCGTGGCTGCGAGATCATCGGAGGCGCCCCGAAGCGTCCAGGGGGGCCCTGCATCAGCAACGCGGCGGCCAGGCAAAGGGATAACATCTATCCCTATGATGCTCCCTCGCGCCGCGCCGTTACAAATCCGCTACGCTGAAAGGTATGAACCGGCTCGCCCTTCTCCTTCCCGCCCTCACCGGCATGATCTCCGCCCAAACGATTCACAACTTCAAGCTTCGCTCCATCGATGGAGGCGAGACACCCCTCGCCGGCTACAAGGGCAAGGTTGTTTTGCTCGTCAACACCGCCAGCCAGTGAGGGTTCACCCCTCAGTACTCCGGTCTGGAGTCCATCTACAAGAAGTACAAGGATCAGGGATTGGTGGTGGTCGCCGTGCCATCCAATGACTTTGGCGGCCAGGAGCCGGGGTCGAACGACGAAATCAAGACGTTCTGCACTCGAACCTACAAAGTGACATTCCCCATGATGGCGAAGATTCAGGTGAAAGGCGGCGGACGGGACCCGCTGTATCAGTTCCTCGCCACGGCCGCCGGCGAGCCCGGCTGGAACTTTACCAAGTACCTGGCCGGACGCGACGGCAAGGTCATCCGAAAGTTTGACTCGAACGTCCAACCCGAGTCCAAGGAACTCACCGGCGCGATCGAAGCGGCCCTTAAGTAGCGCATCGGCCTGCGGCAGCCGCGGTTAAAAGCGAGAAGGGGAACCCGTGAGGATTCCCCTTCGCCGCGTCGATCGTGTCCGATCCTGTTCCCGTGACTTCCTGGTCCCCTTCGCATCGGGGCTCTCTTACTATAGCACCCGCACCGGGCTGTTGCGATACACTTGAGGGCGAATTGGGAGGCAGTTGCCACATGAAGTTCCTGGGATGGGCGGGCGTCGCGTTCGCCGCCACGCTCACCACCGTCATGGCGCAGGAGACGGTGCCGAAGAAGATCGAAGCCGAAAAGCTTGCGCCGTATTACCCGACACCGGAGTCGGTGGTCGAGATGATGCTGAAACTCGGCGGGCTGAAGACCGGCGAGAAGATGTTTGACTTGGGCTCCGGCGATGGCCGCATCGTGATCATGGCCGCCCGCAAGTTCGGCGCCGATGCCACCGGCGTGGAGTTCGATCCCGATCTGTTCACCCAGTCCATGCAGAAGATCCGCACCCTCGGTCTGCAGAAAACCGCGCGCATCATCCATGGCGACATCTTCAAGCAGGACTATTCCAAGGCGGACATGCTCACCGTTTACCTGCTGCCCAGTTCGAATGACAAAGTGCGTCCCATGCTCGAAGGCCAGTTGAAGAAGGGCACCCGCATCGTCGCCCACGACTTCAGCTTCGCCGATTGGAACCCGGAAAAGATCCAGCACGTTGATGATGACGGCGAAGGCCGCAGCCACACTCTCTACCTGTATCGCCGCTAGCCTCGCGCTCATCGGCTGCGGGGGCTACGGGGATTTCACACTGCCTGCGCCCTCTGGCGGCGCTGCGGCGGGCAACTGGTCCTGGCAGGCCGAAAAGGGTCCCGTTCTTGGCCAAGGTGATCCGGGCGCCTGGGACGCCGTGGATGCGCTGAACCCATCCGTCGTCGCCTGGGGTGGCCAGTGGCTGAACCTCTATTCAGGGTTCGATGGCCGGACCTGGCACACCGGGCTTGCCACCTCGGCGGACGCCATCGCATGGAGCCGCCAGGGACGCGTGCTGTCGCCCGATCCAGGTACCTGGGAAGGCGGTTACATCGCCGCCAACGGCACAGCGCTCGCCCGCGGCGGCGAACTGCTTTACTGGTATCACGCCGGAGCCATGGACCGGCCCCGCATCGGCCTGGCCCGCAGCCGCGACGGCCGTACCTGGACCCGGCATCCCGCGCCCGTACTTGAGTGGGGACCACGTGGAAGCTGGGATGAACGCGGCGTCGCCGACCCCTACGTCATCGAGGCTGGCGGTGCGCTCTACCTGATCTACCTGGGCCAGGACCGGGCCCGCCGCCAGCGTCTCGGCATCGCGCGATCCTTCGATGGCATTGTCTGGACCAAGCTCCGTTCGAACCCCGTCCTGGATCTGGGCCCGGATGGCGCCTTCGATGAAAACGGGTTGGGGGAAGCCGCCCTCTGGACCTCGCATGGCCGCTGGTGGATGCTCTACACCGGCCGGGACCGGTTCGAAAACCGCCGCATGGGTCTCGCTGAGTCCGGCGACGGCGTAGCCTGGCGGCGCAGCTCCCTGGTCATCGCCGGGACCGAATCCTGGAACAGCAAGGTTGTGTGTGATCCGTCCGTAGTGCTCGCCCCCGGCGGCGAGGTCCGTGTATGGTTCGGCGGAGGTGATGTGGCGCACCCCGCCGAGCGCATTCACGGCCACATTGGAGCGGGACGTCTTACCTACCGGTAAACCCTTAACCGGTAGTGGCTGCGATCCTCGCTCACGCCGGTGATATCCACGCGCAGACCCGTGCCCGCGGTCTTCACCGCCCGTGCCCATGGTATCGACCGAATCCTGCGGGTTGGCGGCAAACCGGCATGCGGTTCCCCTGCGCTCTCTCCGCAAACGGTGGCAATCGCCGTGCATGTCTCCCATTGACCCTCGCGGCCGGAGACCGAAACCCCTGGTCATGCTTTCCGGCCAGGATCCCCAAAGATCCACAAAGACTCCGCCCACGAGGGCGGTGAACGCGATCACTCGGCGCTTGTCGATATGCAGTAAACTGGTCGCGACGCACAGGAGGCTCACATGCAGAAGCATTTCGCACCTTCGTCAATCCGCACGCTCGTCATAGCTTGCGTCTGCCTCGCTCTGTCCACTGGCGCTTCCGCCGCGCCTCTCGTACTTGGTCCGGGACTCGACCTGCTCGCCACGCCGAATGACGGAACGAGCTCATTCACTGTGATGCTTCCCGCGGGCGCGATCACCTTCATGGGTACGCCGAACGATCCGGCTGGTCCGGCGGCGATTCCCATGAAGGGCATGGCGATCCCCATGCCTCCGATGACGCCCCAGTTGATGTTCCTTGGTCCCGGATGTCACGGCAACAACACGATGGCGCACATTCATTGCACGGCGCAACCGGTGGGATTCGCGGATACCAAGGTCCGCCGCCTGAACGGGATTCAACTGGACAACGACGGAGACATGGCCGCCATCAGCGTCCGGATCGAAGCCTTGAGCTTGATGAGCAGCGTTCCCGTTTCGCTGTCCTTCGGCGGCGGCGCGTTCATGCACAGCTTCACCCTCTTGGCTTATCTCGATCCGTCGGTGACGCAGGGAATTGGGGTCCTCAAGGCCATGCGGATGGCACAGGACAAACTGGACTTTACGTCCCTGCAGCCGCTTCCAGTGGCGATCCTGCTCGAACTGGTTGACATGCAGACCATGAATTCGATTGCCCAGCTGCCTGCGGCCATCGAGATGACTATCATCCCGGACCAATCAAGCGGGCGCGGCTGGACTGCGATGGTCGTTCCGGAGCCGCGACTGTCGTTGGCGGTCGCCGGAGTCTTGTGCGCCTTCCTGCTGCGGCGCAAACCCTGACATAAGAGCGCAGAACCCGCCTCCGCGGCAAACGCGCCCAACTTCCGGCGCCGGTTCCCGGCAAGCGTATCATGGCGGCAAACAGAGCATGCTGACAACGCTCCTGAAATCCGTGCTGGTTGACGCCTTGCGGTGGCAGGCGCTACATGAACGGGGCGTCTCGCAGACTTCCCGGATTAGTCAGATTGCTCAAACCCACAAGAACTGCGCCGATCCAAGATGCATAACTCGTGCATTCGGCAAGCCTTCTTGCGTGACCCGTCCCCACGGTATGGCCCAGGAGCCTTTCCGGGAAGGCTCTCTGATTCGGTTCATTGTAATGTAAATCACGCGTGCTATTCGGTTCATTGTAATGTAAATCACGCGTGCTATATTGATCCCGATGTTCACTTCCGGATTCGTCCGCGCCTTCCTGTCGGCCGCGCTTGCGGCCTCCGCCACACTCCCAGCTCAGGTCATCATCAGCCAGCTCTACGGGGGCGGCGGCAACTCTGGCGCCACGTACCGGTACGATTTCGTGGAGCTTCTCAACAAGGGCGACAATCCGGTCAGTCTCAGTGGCTGGTGTCTTCAGTACGCCTCGGCGACCGGTGTGTTCACGCTGGGCAACAACCAGTCGACTACTCTCACCGGCACCATTGAGCCGCACCGGCATTACCTGGTCCAATTGGCTCAGGGCACGGGCGGCACGCAGAACCTTCCAACGCCCGACGCCACCGGCCTCACCGCCGCGGGCGCCACTGCGGGAAAGTTCGCCCTGCTCAGCAGCAACTGCGGAACTGCCCTCGCCGCGGGTGAGGGCACCTCGGGCGGCCGCATCGTCGATTTCGTGGGCTATGGCACCACGGCGAATCTGTTCGAAGGAACGGGACCCGCACCGGCGCCCTCGAACACCAACGCCGCGATGCGCGGCAACCAGGGTTGCACCGACACCAACAGCAACAGCGCGGACTTTTCCGCCACCCCGCCGAACCCCCGCAATAGCAGTGTCGAAAACCTGTGCGGCGTGGTCATCCCCACGCTCACCTCCATCAACGCCATCCAGGGCGCGGGCAGTTCGTCGCCGCTCACCGGCCAGAGTGTCACAACCCAAGGCATAGTTACCGCGCGCAAGTCGAACGGCTTCTTCCTGCAGAACGCCGAAAACGAATACGATGCCAATCCCGCCACCTCGGAAGGCATCTTTGTCTTCACCAGTTCAGCGCCCCCGGCCACCGCGGCCGTCGGCAATCGCGTGCAAGTCACCGGGAGCGTAGTCGAGTTCAAGGGCGCCGCGACAGACCCAGACGGCATGGCCCTCACCGAGATCACCGGACCCACGGTCTCCCAACTCTCCACCGGTCACCCTCTGCCCGCGCCCATCGTCCTCAACGCCGCCGATTTCACCCGCGGCGGCACCGATCTTGAAAAGACCCAGCCCCTCGAGCGCTACGAAGGCATGCTGGTCACCGCTGTGTCGCTCACCGCCGTGGCACCCACCCAAGGCAGCCTCTCCGAGGCCAACGCTACGTCCACCTCGAACGGTGTTTTCTACGCCGTACTCACCGGCACGGCCCGTCCGTTCCGGGAACCGGGTCTCATCCTTCCCGACGCTCTGCCCCTCGGAGCCCCGGTTGGAACACCTCGCTTCGATTCGAACCCGGAACGCCTGCGCGTGGATAGCGACGGCATCACCGGTGTCGCCGCCGCCAACACCGCCGCGGGAACGGTCTTTGTCAACGCCACCGGACCGCTCGACTTTGGCTTCCGCACCCACACGCTGCTGCCCACCACGCCTCTGGGCAATCCGGCCCTGCCTTCCGCCGGCGCCGCGCCCGCGCCGCTCGACTCCGAGTTCACCGTGGCGTCGATGAACCTGCAACGCTTCTACGATACGGCGGATGACCCCGGCGGCGACACCCAACTCACGTCGCAAGCGTTCATCAACCGTCTGAACAAGCTGTCGCTCTCCATCCGCAACGTCCTGAACTCCCCGGATATCATCGCGGTGCAGGAAGCCGAGCACATCGGCGCCCTCCAGGCCATCGCCGCCAAACTGGCCCAGGATGATCCCTCGCTTTCGTATCAGTCTTTCCTGGTCGAAGGCAACGACATCGGCGGCATCGACGTGGGATACCTGGTGCGCGGCAATCGCGGAATCACCGTGGATCAGATCACGCAGGAAGGCGACGCCAGGCAGTTCCTGAACCCGGAAAACAACCAACTGGAGACCACCTTCGACCGTCCGCCGCTGGTCCTGCGAGCCACCGTTACGCCCCCCGGCGGCGGCGCCTCCCGCAAGATCATCGTTGTCAACCTCCATCTGCTGGCTCTGTCCAATATCGAAACCAGTGCCCGCCGCCGCGCCAAGCGCAAGGACGGAGCCGATTTCGTGGCCGGCCTGGTTCAGCAGCTTCAGGCGTCCAACGGCCGTGTGCTGGTTCTCGGCGATTACAATGCCTTCGAATTCAACGACGGGTATGTGGATGTGACTGGCGCCATCATGGGCAAACCGGCCCTGCCATCCGAAGTGCTGCTGTCGTCGCCCGATGTAGTCAACCCGGACCTCACCAACCTGGGTCTGCTGCTTCCCGCCAGCGAACGCTACTCCTACTCGTTCGACGGCAACGCCCAGACCCTTGATCACGCCCTGGCCTCCCAGTCATTGGCCGCCATCGTGACGCGAATGGCCTACGGAAGGTCCAACGCTGATTTCCCGGAGATCGCGCGCAACGACGCCGCATCCCCGCTCCGTCTGACGGATCACGATCATCCGGTGGTCTATCTTGCCCATGCCCCCACGGACGCAACCGCTTCGCTCGCCATTCAAGAGCCGGCCTTTGTCTACAACCGGACCACGCGCCGGCTGGAAGCCACCATCAAGATCACGAATAACGGCAGGTCCATCGGCGGTCCGCTGCAGATCCTGGTGGGCGGCCTGCCACGCGGCGTCACGCTGGAAGGCAGTTCGGGCGTGGAGGAGGGTGTGCCGTACATCACTCTGCAGCGCGGCCTTGACACCGGGGAAATGATCCAAGTCCCTTTGCGCCTGCTCACCAACGGCGCCGGCGTCTCCAGTTACTCCATCCGAGTACTGAACGGCCGCTTCTAGCTGTTGTCGCGGGCAGGGTTTGGCGGCGTCCGGTAGACCTCGCCAAACTCCGACTTCAGAAACTCGCACACGAACTTGTCGCGGCGGGACCGCACGGCCGCCGCGTCTTTCACGGTCCAGTCGTGGAATCCCCGGCCCACCTTGGCTCCCAGGTGCCCGGCCGCTACCTTTTCCGCAAACAGTTCCGGTGCCCGCGGCTCGCTGAACAGATCGCGGCAGACATAGTCGGCAATCGCATACCCCATGTCGAGCCCCACCATGTCCTGATGCTCGAAGATGCCGTAGACCGGCAATCGCAGCCCAAAGCCCGCGCGCGCCGCCGTATCCACGTCGTCCGGGTCCGCGATCCCTTCCTGCACGATATTGACCGCCTCACGGATCAACGCCAACTGCAACCGGTTGCCCAGTTGCCCGGGGCGGTCCTTCTTCACCACCACCGGCGCCTTGCCACAATCCCGCAGCAACACTCCCAGCGTTGCCACCACATCTTCGGCCGTCTTTTCCCCCCGAACGATCTCGACAAGCGGCATCAGGTGCGGGGGATTCCAGAAGTGCGTGGTCACTACTCGCTCCGGATTCGCGCACCGGGACGCAATGGACGTGATGGAAAGTCCGCTGGTGTTTGAAGCCAGAATCGCCTCTGGCCGCGCCGCGCGGTCCAGACGGGCGAACAGTTCCTGTTTGAAAGCCATGTTCTCGGGAGCCGACTCGACCACCAGATCGCTGTCCCCGGCCGCCGCATCCCAGTCCGTTCCGCACCCAAGCAATGCCGGGGCCGCCGCCGCCCGTTCCGCCGGAGCCAGGCCGTGTTCGCCCAGCAGCTTTGCCTGTGCCACGGCAGTTTCCAGTCCCCGCTCCGCCGATTCCACTGTCCGGCTGAGAATCGTGGTCCGAATGCCACCCAAGGCGAGCGTTGCCGCGATTCCGGGTCCCATCATGCCAGTGCCAATCACCGACGCTCTTTGAATTGTTCGCATAAAAGAAAAAGGCCGTTCCCCTGCCGGGAATCTGTACTCTAACAGATTCCCGGGAGGAACGGCTCTGGAGTTTGAGGGGCGATAACTTGGGTCTTCGGGAATCTCATGCTTCGGGTATGCCTCCATAGAGGCGAAAGGCGCAAGGGGAAATCTTGGACGCAACAGGCGAGTGCCTCTATAGAGTCTGTCGTTATGCCTCTACAGAGGCGAGCGTGTTTTGCCTGTCAGTCCAAGGCGCGAACACGGAACTCACGAATTTGAGTCCGTGGTCACCACGAACTTCCGCTTCCGGACGCACAGCAGGTTGTCCTCCCGCATCAGCCGGTGGACGCGCTTGGCATTCACCACCCAGCCCTCACGCCGCAGTTGTTCGGTGATCCGG
>Ga0194132_10001070_pt1 | contig 55610 bp, 58 predicted proteins | sample TA2KigOf80mmetaG_FD_148612 | JGI IMG/M metagenome (GOLD analysis project Ga0194132, IMG submission 148612) | Freshwater microbial communities from Lake Tanganyika, Tanzania - TA2015054 Kigoma Offshore 80m | ecosystem: Environmental > Aquatic > Freshwater > Lake | place: Tanzania: Lake... | reverse complement strand
GTTGATCATGATCTTTCCCGAGATCGCGCTGTGGTTGCCCAAACTGATGACGCCGCCCTCGCCGTAAACGCGAGCCCCGCCTGCCGGGTGCCATTGACGGCGCTGATGCCGAAGGCCACCATGGGCAGAACGGGCTTAGCGCACTCAGGGGAGGTAGCATGGCGCCAACGACCCTTGCGCGAAAATTCGCGGGTTTCACGCCGCGCTTCAGCGGCGACCCCGAGCGGTCGGCGACGCTGCCGGCGTACTTTTACTACGACCCGGCGATCCACGAGCGCGAGCGCGAGGCGATCTGGTTCAAGACCTGGCAGTTCGTCGGCTGGACCCACGACGTGAAGGACGCGGGCGACTACATCGCCGCCGCGGTGCTCGATCAGCCGATCTTCGTGATCCGGTCCAAAGACGGCCGCCTGCGCGCGTTCTACAACGCGTGCAGCCATCGCGGACACACGCTGGTCGAGGGCAAAGGCAATAAGGCGATCGTCACCTGCCCGTTCCACGCGTGGTCGTTCGACACCTTCGGCACGCTCAAGGCCGCCGGCAACGCCGAGAACGTCGCCGGGTTTCGGCTCGAGGACTTCGCGCTTGCCGAAATCCGGGTCGAGACCCTGGCGTTCATGGTTTACGTCAATCTCGACCCGACCGCGCCCTCGCTCGCGAGCCAAGCCGGCGACCTCGAGCGTCGTTTCCGCCGCGCGATCCCGAATTTCGACGACCTCATGTTCGCGCAACGCAAGTCGTTTCCCATCAAAGGCAACTGGAAGTTCATCTTGGACGGGCTCGAGTGCTACCACTGCCCGGTGATCCATCCGCAGGCGATGTCGGCAGAGGAAAGCCCGCTGCTGCAGGCGTGGGAATCAGAAGAGCACGGCATCTGGCAGGAGCACGTCATCAAGGGTAACCGCGCGGTGATCGCCGGCGAGCGCGGGCGGCTGCCCTACGCGCTCGGCGACGCGACGATCGTCGATTCCTACATCTGGTATCTGTGGCCGAACATGGTGTTCACCTGCGAGCAGGGGCCGGCGAACTTCATGATTCTCCATGCGATGGCGACCGGCGCCGAGACCTGCGTTCGCCACGTCATCAATTTTTGCCTGAACGACCCGCCTTCGACGTATGATCGCCAGCAGTTTGACAATTACACCGACGTGGTGTTCCAGCAGGATCGCCGCGCGATCGAAAAGCAGGCCGAGGGCGTTAAGGCGATCGGTTACCGCGAAGGCCGACTGATGGTCGACCGCGAGCGCTCATGGCGGAGCGAACACGGCACCCATCACTTCGAGCATCTGGTATGGACGGCGCTCGGCGGATCGCGGCTTGGCGTTGAATAGGCCGAAGGCGACATGAACGACGTCGGTGGCAAACTCGGCGAACAGATGTTGAAGGCGGCGCATCCGCCGCGGTCGCTGGCGTCGCGCGTCCGCGCGCAACTGCCGCCGATGATCGCGATTGGCTTGATTATCCTGTTTTGGGAGACGTTCAACTGGGTGTTCGATCAACCCGAATGGATCCTGCCGCCGCTTCACAAAATCATCTACACGGCGATCGACGGGGCGCAAGATCGCTTCCTCGCGGCTGCCTACGTAACGCTGATCGAGGTGATCGGCGGGTTCTTCCTCGGTGCCGTGGTCGGCCTGACGCTCGGTATCGTCCTCTACCACTCGGAAACGATGCGCAAAGCGCTCTATCCGCTGATCATTTATTCGCAAACGATTCCGGTGATCGCGATCGCGCCGGTCTTGGTGATCTGGTTCGGCTTTGGACCCGAACCCAAGATCATGCTGGCGGCGCTGATTATCTTCTTTCCGGTGTTCATGACCACGTTCGCCGGCCTTAACGCCATCGAGCGCGACATGATACTCCTCATGGAGTCGCTCGGCGCCGGCGCATGGGAGACGTTCAAGAAGGTTCGGCTGCCGGGCGCGCTGCCGTTCGTTTTTACCGGCATCAAGCAGGCTGCGATCCTGAGCCCGATCGGCGCCATCGTCGGCGAATTCGTTGGCTCGCACGAGGGGCTCGGGCCGGTGATGATTGCCTCGAACGCCGCGTTCAAGACGCACTTCGTGTTCGCCGGAATCTTCTACCTCGCGGTGATGGCGGTGTCGCTATTTTTGATCGTCGTCATCGTCGAGCGCGCGGTCATTCCATGGTACTACGTTCGTAACCGATAGATGCGACCTAACAACGGGAGCTGCAGATGGTAAAGTTTATCGATGTCGTCAAAGGCGCGGCGGTCCTTGCAATAGCGGCCGCGCTGAGCGGTCCGGCGTTCGCCCAGGCGCAGAAAACGAGCGCCTGCGACAAGCCGGCCGAGGCCAAGAAAGTCACGATCGTCGGCGACTGGCTGCCGTGGGCCTCACAAGGGCCGATCATCGGCGCCCAGGAAGCCGGCCACTACAAGGACGAAGGCATCGAGGTCGAACTGATCTCGCCGGCGACCCCGGCCGACCCGATCAAGCTGGTCGCGCGCCAGAAAGTCGCGTTCAGCATGACCTATCCGCCCGAGATCATGGTCTCGCAGGACACCTCGATCCCGGTCACCTCGATTGCCGCGATCTTGCGCACCTATCCGTGGGGCCTCGTCGTCAATCCCGACTCGGGCGTCAAGAACCCAGCCGACCTCAAAGGCAAGACGGTCGGCGTGTCGTCGACCTTGGCAGGGCGCGAGTTCGTCGAGACCATGATCCGCAAGTCGGGGCTCGATCCCAAGAAGGATGTCGAACTGGTGTCGCAGGGCTATGCCGCGGTACAGCTCTTGACCGCCGGCAAGGTCGCGGGCATCACCGGCCTTTCCTACGGCGAGCTGGTGACCGTCCAGAACCTCCGCAAGAAGGAGAACAAGAGCGCGCCGATGTTCTGGAACTTCCGCGACTACGGCGTGCCCGAGTTCTACTTCATGGTGATCGCCGGTAACGACGCGTGGATGAAGAAGAACCCAGCTGCCACCTGCCGGTTCCTGCGCGCCACCGCCAAGGGCCATGAAGAGTTCGACAAGAACCGCGCCAAGTACAACCAGATCTTCGCCAAGAAGAACGAGATCTTCCCGCTCGAGGAACACACCGGCTTCACCGACCGCACCATGGCCGAGTGGAAGGACAAGTCGGGGGTCTATTTCCGCCAGGAGCTCGACGCGTGGAAGAAGGCGCAGCAGTGGGCCATGGACGTCAAACTGATCACGGTCGGCGGCAAGCCTGAGAACTACTTCACCAACCGCTACCTGCCGTAACCGCTATCTCGGCAAAGACGGCCGCGCCGCATCATGCGCGGCCGTCTTTTTTCGCGCCGTCGCCCCCGATCCCGCTAAATCAGGAACCTCGCCGATACGTAAGCGAACGCGTTGTTGAGCACGTGGAGGACCCAGCCCGGCGTCAGGCTGCCGGTCAGGAGCCGGAGGAAGGTCGGGAGACCTCCCCACAGCAGGATGAAAATCCCGCCGCCCAACCCGAAGGAGGGCAGGTGCAGCGCCGCGAACGCGGCGAGCGGCAGCAGCCCCGCCATCCAGTACGACAGCCCACGCGCCAGCAGGTACCCGACGCCAAGGCCGCGAAACAGCACTTCCTCGGCCAGGGGTGCCATCACCACCGTCACGAACGCCACTACGAGGATGCTGACCGCGTCCTCGACCTTGAACGGCGGCGGCACCATCGGCGCGCCGATGAGGTGGCCGATTCCGGCCGCGATCGGGTTGACGATGAAGAGCCCGACCGCGAACGCGGTGAGGGCGAGCGCCAACACCCGCGGCCGTGGCAGGGTGAAGCGGAACACATCGCGCGTGAGTCCGCGGCGGTCGAGATAGGCGTACAGGCCGGCGATTACGAACCAGTTGGCGGTGGCATTGACGAGCCACGTAACACGGAGCGCCTCGACCGAACCGCGATGGCTTGGGTCCATCCACCAGACGACCGCACCGGTGATCGCGGCTGGCAACACCAGCACGCCGAGAAAAAGCGGCGAGAGTGCGCCCAGCGCCTCCGCGGGGCGCGGAAAGATCGTAAAAGTTCGTCCGTGACGGTCGGTAAACGTCGGCATGGCCGCCGATTTCACCACAGCCGCGCCGCGGCCGGTTGAACAAAAGCGTGATCGTGCTGCGGCCGCTACGGCCGCTGCCGCCGCAGGAAGTCGAGCAACACGCCCGCGAATTTCTCCGGGTACTCGAGGTGGGGCAAGTGACCGCAGCGGTCGAACACGACGAGTTCGACCTTGGCGATACGGCGGTAGTTGGCCTCGATCGTCTTGATGTCGGCGCGGATGTCCTCGCGCCCGGTGAGCACCAACGTCGGCGCCGCGATCTTTTCCGGAACGATCCGGACCTGATCCAGGCCCTCGCGCGAAGCCATGCCGCCGCCGAGCCCGAGATAGGCCTCGAGCCGATCCGGTTGGGCGTAGATCGTCGTCTGCATCAAGGCGACTTCACGCGGCGACGCGGCCGGGTCGAAACAGATGTTGGCCATCCGTTTCAGGCACGACTCCCAAGTGGCGTCCTGCATCGCCTTGGTGCCGTTCGCCATCGCCGCCTTGATGACGTCGGGGTTGATGGTTCCGGTCGGCGACATCGGTACGTCGATCCCGACCAGGCCCAAGCTCGCTACCAGTTCGGGCCGCTCGAGCGCCAGCAGCGAAACCAGGACACCGCCGAGCGAGGTGCCGACCACGGCCGCGCGCGCGAGGCCGAGTGCATCCATGAAGCGGCCGACGTGGCGCGCGAGATAACGCTCGGGCCGCCCGCCGGAGGGCACTGGCCGCCACGCGCTGAAGCCGTGCCCGATCAAGTCGGGTGCGAACACCGCGAACTCGCTCGCGATCGTCGGAAGGACGCGGCACCAGTTGTCGGCCGATATCCCGAAGCCATGCACCAACACGACCGGGGCGCCGCGGCCGGCGTGGTAATACCGGGTGCGGACACCATCGACGTCGACGAAGGATACTTGCATTCAGCTTCCGGTACCGGACAATCCCACTTTAATCGCTAGCCGCGTTGCCGTCGAGTGCGAGCGCGGGGAGACGTTGACCCCAGACGGCTGCGGCGCGAGATTTACGAGATGAGGGAGGGACGATCCTTACGAGGGCGAACCGACGCCGCGCCCACGGGCCGCGCATTAGCGTTCGATCGTGACCCGTTGCGCTCCGCCACGCTGCCGGCGAGATGGTACTTCGATCCTGCGGTCTTTGCGCGCGAACGCGAGGCGATTTTCTTCGCCAGTTGGCAATTCGTGGGTCTCGCCGACGAGGTCGCGCGAAACGGCGACTTTGTCGCAGCGACGATCCTCGATCAGCCGGTATTCGTGATCCGCGGGGCGGACGGCCGCTTGCGTGCCTTCTACAATGCCTGCCCGCATCGCGGCCATACGCTGGTCGAGGGCAGCGGACAGCGCCGATCGATTACCTGCCCGTTTCACGCCTGGACGTTCGCTCTCGACGGACGGCTCAAAGCCGCTGGCAATGCCGGGAATATCGCCGGATTTCGGCTTGAAGACTACGCCTTGCGCGAGATCCACGTGACGGAATTCGCGCGACTGGTTTTCGTCAATCTATCGCCTTCGGCCGCGCCCCTCGGCGCGATCGCCGGCGATCTCGAAGCCGACATCCGGGCCAAGATTCCGGCCTTCGATCGCCTCAAATTTTTCCGGCGCGATCCGTTTGACATCGGCGCGAATTGGAAGTTCGTTTTCGACGGGCTCGAATGCTACCACTGTCCGCACATCCACCCGGACATCATGGGGCGGGACGATTCGCCGTTCGAACTTTCGTTCGAGTTTTTTGAAGCGCGCTGGTGGTCGCGCCACGTTGCCCGCGGTAATCGCGACGTCACTCGCAACAAGCCCGAGAACCTGCCCTACGCCTTCGCGGCCGACGACGCCATCCAGGACGTTTTCGTTTGGTACCTGTGGCCCAACGTGATGCTGGCGGCTCATCAAGGGCCGCCCAATTTTCAGATTCGTCACGTCATGCCGCTGTCGGCGGAGCGATCGCTTCAGCACATATGGAATTTGGCCGTCAATGACCCGCCGAGCGCGACCGATGTCGCCAATGCCGATTACCTGCGCGATGTCCTCGATCCCCAGGACATCGCCGCCATGGAGCGTCAGCAACGCGGCGTCAGGTGCCGAGGCTACACACGGGGTCGGCTGATGTGCGACCCCCAACAGTCGTGGCGGAGTGAGCACGGCACCCACCATTTCCAGCGGTTGGTGTGGCAGGCGCTCGCCGGTAGCGATCGGTAGCGGACACGGAATCTGCGCACGGCCCGGAAATCGGCGTTCGACCGATTGACTGCCCGCCGTCGCAGCGCGACACTCGTGATGTCGTTCGAGAGGAGTGTCTCATGGCCGTCCATGCCGCTAGCCGCGCTGCGTCCGCGCTTGCCTTTGGTCCGGATCCCGAGCGGTCGGCGACGCTTCCCGGCACCTACTATTTCGATCCCGGCATTTACGCCCGCGAGCGCGAGGCGATCTTCTACAAGAGTTGGCAGTTCGTCGGTTACGCCGCCGATCTCGGTGCCGCCGGCAGCTACATCGCCGCGTTCGTTCTCGATCAGCCGGTGTTCGTGATCCGCGGCAAGGACGACACGATTCGCGCGTTCTACAATGCGTGTAGCCACCGCGGTCACACCCTGGTCGAGGGGCGCGGGTCCAAGACCATCGTCACCTGCCCGTTTCACGCCTGGTCGTTCGATGCGACCGGCGCGCTCAAGGCGGCCGGCAACGCCGAGAACGTGGCCGGGTTCAGGCTCGAGGACTTCAGCTTGAGCGAAATACGCTGCGAAACCTGGGCCAACATGGTGTTCGTCAACCTCGACCCGCACGCGGCCCCGATGCGCACCATGTACGGGAAACTCGAGCAAGAGTTTCGCGACGCCGTGCCGGGCTTCGACAATCTCGCCTTCGGCCGACGCGACCAGTACGATCTGAAGTGCAACTGGAAATTCGTGTTCGACGGCCTCGAGTGCTACCACTGCCCGCACATTCACCCGCAGGCGATGGGCACCGACCAGTCGTTCATGACCACGACCTGGGACACTTACGAGTACGACCGGTATTCGACCCACATCGTCCGCACCGACCGCGATGTTCTTCGCAACCACCGCGAGCGGCTGCCGTACCCAATCAACGAGGGCGACGACGTCGTCGACGACTACGTCTGGTACATGTGGCCGAACTACATCTTTCTCGCCCATCCCGGCCCGGCCAATTTCCACGTCACCCACGCGATGCCGACCGGGCCCGACACCGTGCACCGCACCGTCGATCACTTCTTCGTCGCCGACCCGCCGTCGGCGATCAACGTCGCGCAGATGAACATGCATCGCGACGTGATCGTGCCGCAGGACCGTGCGGCCATGGAAAAGCAGCAACTCGGCGTCCATGCGCGCGGCTACCGGCAAGGCCGGCTCATGGTCGACAAGGAGCGTTCGTGGCGGAGCGAGCACGGCGTCCACCACTTCGACAACATGGTGTGGGAAGCGCTCAACGGGAAGAATTACTGATCGAACCCCGGCTGCGTGCCGCGGCCGAGGTGAAGTCGCTCGCCAATCAGACCGCCAAGGCAACCGGCGATATCGGCGCCCAAGTCACCGCGATACAAAGTGCGACCGCGGAAGCGGTCGCTGCGATCAAGAGCATCGGGGCCGTTATCGCCGAAATCAACAAAATCGCGGGCGAAATCGCGCATGCGGTCGAAGAGCAGACCAAGGCGACGCGCGAGATCGCCGGTAGCGTTCAAGAGGTGTCGACCGGCACGCAGGAAGTGTCGGCCCGAATCGGTGGCGTTACCGATGCCGCGCGGGACACCGGAGCGGTATCGCAGACCGTGCTCGAGGAATCGAACAGCCTCGTCGGCGCCGCCGACACACTGGCCAAGGCGGTCGCCGACTTCTTGACCAAGGTCCGCTCGGCGTAGGTTCTATTTTCGTAAAAATACGCCGACGGTGGCGATGAATTTTTGCGGGTGCTCGATCTCGGGCAGGTGGCCGCAGTTCTCGAACACCGCGAGTTCGCCCTTGGGCAGACGTTTATAGTTCTTCTCGATTATGTCGATCGGCGCGCGGATATCCTCGCGACCCGAGAGCATCAGCGTCGGCACCGCGATTTTCTTTGGATCGATGCGGACGCGATCGTCGTTGACGGCGGCGGCGATGCCCTCGCCGGTCTTGTTGTATGCCTCGAGCCGATCCGGCAGCGCGTAACAGGTTACGTTCAGGAGCGCGACGTCCTTGGGCGAGGACGCGCGGTCGTGACAGATGTTGGCCATGCGGTTGATGCAGGCGTCCCAGGTTCCGGTTTGCATCGCCTTGCTGCCGTTGGCGTTGGCGGCGCGGACCACCGCCGGATCGAGAGTTCCCGTGTCGGTGACCGGCGTATGGATACCGACACAGACGAGCTTCGTCACTTGTTTCGGTCGCGCGAAATAAAGAAGCGGAACCAGCACGCCACCCAGGGAACTCCCAGCCGCGGCGCAGGTCTTGATCCCGACCGTGTCCATGAACGCTCCCAGGTGCCGGACGATCTGGATTTGCGGCGGCTCGCGGCCGGGATCGCGCCAGTCGGTGAAGCCATGGCCGACGATATCGGGTGCGAACACCGCGTAGCCCTCGTTGGCAAAGGCGTCGATGACGCGGACCCAGTTGTCGGCCGAGGCGCCGTAACCGTGTACCAGCAGCAAAGCGTTATCGCCCTGGCCGGCGTGGTAGTAGCGCGTGGTGAGGCCGTCGATCTTGGCAAACGAAACTTGCATGGATTTTCTCCCCCGATTGGCAACAGACCCTAGCAAGTCCGGCGCGATTGCGGGAGCGCCCGAACATCGTTTGCTTTGGTTGCCGGCCCGGGCTGCGTTAAGCTACAGCGCCGGGGAGGGGCTTCAGGATGACCGACGACATCGCGTTCATGCCGGCCATGGATCTGGTCGATGCCTATCGGCGCGGCCGGATTTCGCCGGTCGAGGCGACCAAGGCGGCGTTGGCGCGGATCGAGAAGCACAATGCGACGCTTAACGTCTATTGCCATATCGACCGTGACGGCGCGCTCAAAACGGCGCGCGAATCAGAAGCGCGCTGGAAAAAGGGCGAGCCCAAGGGCCTCGTCGACGGCGTGCCGATGCCGGTCAAGGACTCGCTCCAGGTCGTCGGCATGCCGATGCGCTCCGGCTCGAAGGCGTCGAGCACGGCGCCGATGACCGAGGACACCTCGCACGTCGCGGCGGCGCGCCGCCACGGCGCGGTGTTCTTGGGCAAGGCGACGACGCCCGAGTACGGCCTGGGCGCGGTCACCATCAGCCCCTTGACCGGCGTCTCGCGCAATCCGTGGGATCCGTCCCGCACCTGTGGCGGCTCTTCGGGCGGCCCTGCGGCCGCGTGCGCGGCCGGCATGGGCAACGCCGCGCTCGGCACCGACGCCGGCGGCTCGATCCGGATCCCGGCCGCCTTCAACGGCTTGGTGGCGATGAAGGCCAGCAACGGCCGCGTTCCGGTGCATCCGGCGTCGTGGGTGCCGATGCTGTTTTCGGTTGGCGCGCTTACCCGCACCGTCGGCGATCAGGCCCAGCTCATGAACGTCATCACCGAGCCCGAGCCGCGCGATCCCAATACGCTTCCCTACGACGGCGTCAATTACCGTCACACTCTCGATGAGGGCGTGCGCGGGCTACGCATCGCGTTCAGCCGCACCTTGGGCTTCGCCGCCTACCTCGATCCCGAACTGGTCGAGATCGTTGCCGACGCGGTCGAGGTGTTCGAGGAACTGGGCGCGCGGGTCGAAGAGAAGGATCCAGGCTTCGCCAACCCCGGCGGCCACTTCCGCAATATTTTGTTTCCGCACTTCGTCCGCTTTGCCAGCCGCTTCGGCCCCGAGCAGTTCGCGCTATTGGGCGATACCGCCAAAGCGTCGTTCGAAAACGGCAAGAAGGTGACGATCGACGACCACTTGGCCGCGCTCGAGGCGCGCGCCGCGCTCATTCGTCACATGCATGCGTTCCACAAGGACTACGACCTGCTGGTGACGCCGATGACCGCGGTACCGCCGTTCGCCGCCGACCGTTGGGGCCCGCCCGAGCTCGAAAAGACCGGCGACATCCGCGCCTGGGCACCGTTCGGCAACCCATTCAACCTGACCGGCCAGCCGGCGATCTCGATCCCGTGCGGCTTCACCAAAAGTGGGCTTCCGATCGGCCTGCAGATCGTCGGCCCGCGCTTTGGCGACCGCCGCGTGTTGCGCGCGGCGGCGGCGTTCGAACAAGCGCGTTCGTTCGTCAAACGGCGCCCACCGCTCGGCTAGGCGTTGGGATAGAGGAGATTCTCATGAACGAACGCTTCGATTTCTCTGCCACGCGGCTCCCGATCGAGCGCGCGCGTCATACCGCGGGCTTCGTCTATACCTCGCTCGAAGTGTTGGCGGCGGAAAAGGAGCGCGTCTTTCTCAAGGATTGGCTGTGCGTTGGCCGGGCCGAGGAATTCAAGCGCGCCGGCGACTACCGCGCGCTACGTTTGCTCGACGAGCCGGTCGTGATCGTCAAGGACAAAACCGGCCGGCTCAATGCCTTCGCCAACGTCTGCCTCCATCGCGGCGTCGAGGTCGCGAGCGGGAGCGGCAACTTGAACGAGTTCATGTGCCCGTACCACGGCTGGCTCTACGACTGGCACGGTCGCTTGGTCGGCGCGCCCTACATGAAGGAAGCCGAAGGGTTCGACCCCAAGAGCTGCCAGCTGCCGTCGATTCGGCTCGAAACCTGGGCCGGCTGGGTGTTCGTCTCGTTCGATCCGGCGGCGCCGCCACTCGCCGCGTTCGTGGGCGAGATCGCGACGGCGTTCGCTCCGATGCGCCAAGAGGACCTTCGCGTCGCCTACACGTTCGAGCTCGAGCTCGATTGCAACTGGAAGTTTGTGTGCGAGAATCTGCTCGACTTCTATCACGCCGATACCCTGCACGCGGCGACCATCGGCGCCTATTACGTGACCGACCGGTCACGCTACCGCCTGCTGCCGCGCGGTAGCTTCGTCACCGCCTACAAGACCAACACCCAGGTCGACGGTGGCAAGCCGTTGTTCGGCCCGATCCCGTGGGTCGCCGACAAGGGCGAGGACTTCGCGATCAACGGCTTCCTCGCGCCCAACTTCTCGCTGTTCGCGCGCTGCGACAACATCAACGGGTACATGACCTGGCCGCTCGGGCCCGACCGCTGCCGCATGATCTGCTACCACCTGATCCCGCCCGCGTTCTTCGCCGACCCCGACTATGACCGCAAAATCCAGCGCTACCGCGTCTTCCAGCAGCGCGTGCTCGAAGAGGATCGCGGCATGATCGCCTCGCTGCAGCGCGGCATGCATTCGCGGAGCTATGCGCCGGGGCCGATGTCGGTGCGCGAGATCGCGATCCATCATGCGATCAACGGCCACCTCGACCGCGTATTCGGTCGCGAGCCGCGGGCGGCCGAGTAGGGGTCGTCTAGCGCCGCGCCGCGGCGAGCCCGCCGATCAAATAGCGCGGTTCGATCGCGCCCGCGGTTTCGAGCGCCCGGACCGCAGCGAGTGCGCCAGCCTCGCGGGCGTGAACGACGACGATGCGGTGTTCGGGATGGATGCCGCGGGTCCGCGCCCATGTCGCAAGGTCAATCTCGGCGACGGTCTCGCTCCGCGGAAACGGAAGCGGCTTCGCGGTTTCGTCGGGCGCTACCACAAGGGCGACGGTGACGTCGGCGCCGCCTGCAAACAGGCGGTCGAGTTCGTTCCGAGTGACCCCCATGCGGCGGCGCCGCGTCCAGACCACGACCCGCGGGATCGCGGCGACTATCGCGAGCAGGCCGATTGCGAGCAGGCCATTTTTTACCAGGTCCTCGCTGCCGGCCGCGGCATCGCGCCCGACCTGCCCCAACCACGAGAACGCGGTGATGCCGGGCAGGACGCAGATGAGCGTCGGCACGATGTAGTGGACGAACCGGACCCGGGTGGCGCCGAATAGGTAGCTCGACGCCGCGAACTGAAAAAACGGCACCAGACGGATGAAGGTGACGAAGCGCCAACCCTCGTTCTCGACGCCGTCCAAGACGAAGCGGAGCGTGGCGCCGGAGCGCCGGGCGACGAAGTCCGCGATCGCGAAGCGGGCGACCGCGAAATTGAAAAGCCCGCCGGCGATGGTGCCGAACCAGGCGAGGGCGACGCTCTCGCCGACTCCAAACACGGCACCGCCGACGATGCTCGTGAACGAAACCGAGCCGAGCAATACGACGGTGACGAAGGTGAAGCCGACAAATGCGACCGGCGCCCACCAGCCAAGGGCGCGAATTTCGTCCTCGATCGCGCCCGGGTCGAGCTCGCCGATCTCGGTCAGCACGTAGGCGAGACCGGCCGCTAGGCACAAGCCGACCGTGTACTTGACGACCGTCTCGGCGCGCATCTCTAAGGAACACGCTCGCGGTTGATCGGGACCGAGTGCGTCGTTCCCTTGAGCGGCTGCACCAACAGCCGATCGAGACGAAGTTCGGCCGGCTCGCGAAAATCGCGGAGACCGATCGTCATCGCCTCGTGCCCGGCCGCCGGCTGCGCCCGATAGGTGCCGCACAGCCGATCCCACCACGGCCAGTTGAAGCCGAAGTTCGCGTTGGTCTCGTGCGGGACGATCGAATGGTGGACGCGGTGCATGTCGGGCGTGACGACGATGAACCGCAGCAAGCGATCGAACGCAGCGGGCAGCGCGAGGTTGGCGTGGTTGAACATCGAGGTGGCGTTGAGCAGTACCTCGAACGCGATCACCGCGACCACCGGCGGCCCCAGCGCTGCGACCACGCCGATCTTGAGCGTCATCGACAGCAGGATTTCGACCGGGTGGAACCGGGCGCCGGTGGTGACGTCGAAGTCGAGATCGGTGTGGTGTATCCGGTGCAGCCGCCAGAACAACGGCACCGCGTGCATCATCACGTGCTGGAGGTAGATGGCGAAATCGAGAAGGACGAGGCCGAGGATCGTTGCCGCCCATGGCGGGAGCCGGATCACGTTGAGGAGCCCGAACCCGCCCGCCGAAGCGACCGCCGCCATGCCGACGGCGGCGACCGGAAATACCAACCGCACGAGCGCGCCGTTGATCGCGACCAGCGCCAGGTTCGAGGGCCAGCGCATCCAGCGCGAAACCGAGCGGATACGTCGCGGTGCGAGTGTCTCCCAGACCGCGACCGCGGCAAGGACGACAGCGAAACACCCGAGCCGGATCGCCGGTTCGTTCGCCTGGATCGCCGCCGTGAGGTCCGCGCCGGTCATCTATGTTAGGTGCCGGCACCGCCGGCAAGAGTCAAGCCGAGCCGGCGGCGCTTGGCGATCGCCGCCGGAGGGACCATAGTGAGGCGACCATGATCCGTTTCGGCCTTCTCGTTGCAACCGCGATCGCGGCCGTGAGCGCCCCCGCCGCCATCGCCCAGACCGTGCGCGTGATCGAAGAACCGCTGGTATCGCAGCCGCACCCGTTCGCGGGCGGCCAGACCGTGGTCGTGCCGCGGACCCGGATCGAGGTCGACGAGGGCAGCGCGCCGATGCCCAAACCCGCACCGCGGCCGACGGTTACCGCCAAGCCGGTGCCGCCGGTTGCCGCGCCGCCGGCCACGCCAACGCCTGCAAGCGAGGGTACCTTGATCGACGGCGTCTTCGTCGGCGCGGGCGAGCCCAAGGTCATCGTGCTGCCCGACCGCATCACCGAACCGCGGCTCGTCGCGGCGCTCAAGGCGCATGGATTCTCGGCCGAAGACACCGCCGCGATCTTGGCAAGCGCGCGGGCGAGCGGCAAGGTGAGCGCGCGCTGACGCGCGACAATCGCGCCCGATCAGGGCACAATTTCGGCGGCGATCCCCGCCCGTTCACGGTTACTCCATGCAGTTCGGCTTCTTCGTCCGTGCCCAATATCCGCGCCACGAGGACATGGCGCTCCGCATCCATGACCTGTTCGAACAGGCACGCCGCGCCGATGAACTAGGGTTCGATGCGATCTTCGCCGGTATGCACTACGCGAGTTATCCGTTGTGGATGCCGCAGCTCCTGCCGTTCCTGGCGCGGCTTTCAGGCGAAACCAAGCGGGCGCGGCTGGTGGCCGGCCTTGTCCTGATCCCGCTCCACAAACCGATCGACGTCGCCGAACAGATTGCGACTATCGACGTGATGTCGGGTGGACGTGTCGTGTTCGGCGCCGGCTTGGGCTATCGCGACGTCGAGTTCAAGGCGTTCGGCACCGCGGCGGCCGACAAGTCCCGGCGCTTTGCCGAGAACCTCGAGGCGATCGTCCGGCTGTGGAAAGAAGATCATGTCACGCTCAAGGGCTCGCACTTCGAACTCGACGACGCCAGCCTCTCGATCAAGCCGCTGCAAAAGCCGCACCCGCCGATCTGGATCGGTGCCAATGCCGATGGCGCGGTCCGGCGCGCGGCCAAACTCGCCGATTCCTGGTTCATCAACCCGCACCAGCGTACCGAAACGATCGCGCGCCAGATCGCAGTTTACCGACGTGCGCTCGCCGAACTCGGCAAACCGTTTCCGCGCGAGCTTCCTCTCATGCGCGAGACCTTCGTTGCCCGCACCCGCGAGCAGGCGATCCGGATTGCACGGCCTTACCTCGAAGAGAAATACCGGGTCTACCGGCAGTGGGGGCAGGACAAGGCGATGCCGGGTGACGAGACTCAGGGCTTTTCCGCCGACTTCGATGAACTGGCGCACGATCGTTTTCTGATCGGGACGCCCGACGATGTTGCCGCCGCGATTCTCGACTATCGGCACCGCCTGGGCGTCACCATGATCTGCGCCAGCATGCATTGGGTCGGGATGCCGCAAGGACAAGCTTTGGACGCGATGCAACTCTTCGCCGAAGAGGTGATGCCGAAGACGGCGTCGGCGTGACGGCCCGTCACCGTTCGGCGTGACGGCCCGTCACCCGCGCGAGCGCGGGCGCTGGGCCAGCTCGATGGTGATGCCGTCAGGATCGCGGAAATAGGCGACGCGGCGAGTCCCTTCGTCGCGCTCGACCACGCGATTGTAGATGGTGAGGCCGTACTCGCCCGCGTGCTTCAGCGCCTTCTCGAAATTGTCGACCTCGAGCGCGATGTGCCACCAGCCGACCTGATCGACCCGGCCTTGGACCCGCTTCTTGTCGTTGCCCCACTCGACCAGCTCGATCATGTGACCGTCGGGCGATTTGACGAACGCGAGCTTCACCTCGCCGCATACGCCGGTCAGGCTCTCGACCAGCTCGGGCGTGCCGACGTCGCGCGCGACCAGACGAAAGCCGAGGAACTCGGTGAAAAGCTTGGTCGTGCGCTCGATGTCGGAGACCGCGAACGCGGAGTGGATCGTGCTCAAGACTTTGTGTTCGACTGCCATGGGTTCCTCCGCTCGCGACCGGCGCCATGCCGGCCGTGCGTCAATTCTTCTTCGGCATCTTCTTGAAAGGATCGCCGCCCGCGTTCCATTGGATGAGCTCGACCGTCAGCCCGTCCGCGGCCTTGAAATAAGCCGAGCGCACGCCTTTCATGCCCTCGTCCTCAATATCGACGACCTTGTTGTAGAGCGTGAGGCCCGCCTTTCGCGCGCCGGCGAGCGCGCCGTCGAGATTGTCGACCGCGAGCGCGATGTGGGCGGCGCCGGTGTCGCAGGGGCGTGCCTTCAAGTCGCGGCGGTCGTTGGGGCCTTCGTACTCGATGAACTCGATCATGTGGCCGCCCGGGATGCGGACGAAGCCGAGCTTGCACGGCGCGCCGCGAATACCGGTCAAGGTCTCGACCACGTCGGGCGTACCCTTGTCCTGGACCAGTACTTCGCAGCCGAGAAAGTCGCGGAACAGGGCGAGGGTCTTGTCGAGATCGGCAACGGTGAACGCTGAATGAACCGTGTCGACAATACGAAAACCGGCCATTGCGCGCTCCTTCCGCTACATCGCGTGGAACGGGTTGCCGTTCCGGTTCCACTGAATGAGTTCGATCATGATGCCGTCGGGGTCCTTGAGATAACAGGCTTTCACGCCCTCAAGGCCAGGATCGTAGAGCTCCATGACGCCGTTCATGAGCTCGACCCCGAACGTCTTGGCTTCGGCGACCGCCGCGTCCAAGTCGTCGACCCCGAGCGCGATATGGGCGGCGCCGGTGTCGCACGGGCGACAGCGGACCCTGCCCTTGTCCCTGGGACCGAGATATTGGATCAGCTCGACATAATGCCCGTCGGGCGTGCGCATGTGACCGATCTTGAGCGGTGCGTCCTTGACCTTGGTCAGGACTTCGCAGACGTCGGCCGGGCCGTCGATTTGCGCGAGGACTTTGAAGCCCCAGAGGTCGCGAAACCGCGCCAGCGCCTTGTCGACGTCGGCGACCGTCCACGACATGTGGGTCGTCTCGGTGACTTTGAACTTTGCCATCAGCCCCCTCCGCAAGAGCCGGCGCAGCATAACGGGCCCGGCGCGAGGGGCAAGGGGGTGCCGCTTACGGCCCGGGACGGCGACCGCCGTCGCCGATCAGCGCGAACGGGGCCCAGATCGCGGGGTGGGCGTAGGCCGGCGTGGCGGGATCGTCGAGCAGGCGACCCATGGCGCGCCTGAGCGGTTCGACGTAGCGTCGGCGGCGATGGCCGAGTCTAGCGTAAAATTGGCCCCGGATTCAGACGACGGTATGCTCGCTGAGGATTCGAGCGAACATGGCGGCGTCGACGTTGCCGCCCGAAGCGACGATGACGACGGTCTTGCCGTTGACATTGATCGCGCCGGCGAGGACCGCGCCGAGCGCGATCGCGCCGCCGGGCTCGGCCACGATTTTGAGGTGGTTGAAGAGGACTGCCATCGCTCGCTCGGCATGGCGGTCGGCCACTGCGATCGAGCCAGCGAGCAGGCGGCTGTTGATCGCGAACGTGATCTCGCCCGGGCTCGGCACCAGGAGCGCGTCGCAAATCGAGTGGGCGCCGGGTGCATTGGCAAGGCGGGTACCGGCGGCGAGCGAGCAGGCAAGGTCGTCGAAACCTTCGGGCTCGACGGCGTAGACCCGCGCCCCCGGACAATCGTGCGCGAGCGCGAGCGCCGTCCCGCCGACTAATCCGCCGCCCGAGGTCGGTACCAACACGAGGTCGGGCGTCGCGCCGAGCACCCGCGCCTGGGCCGCGATCTCGCGCCCAACCGTGCCTTGGCCGGCGATGATCCGAGGATCGTCGAACGGCGGCACCAAGGTCGCCTGGCGCTCGGCCGCGAGCAGGCGTGCATAGGCCTCCATCGCGACGCGGTCGCCGTCGAACAGGATGACCTCGGCGCCGTAGCCGCGGGTGCGTTCGGCCTTGATCGTCGGCGCCCGCCTCGGCATGACGATCGCGGCCGGCATGGCCAGCGTTTGTGCCACCCACGCGACCGCTTGCGCGTGGTTGCCGGACGAGAACGCGACCACGCCGCAGCGGCGCTCGTCGGTGTTCAACCGCACGAGGCGATTGTAGGCGCCGCGCACCTTGAACGACCCGGTTCGCTGCAGCATCTCGGCCTTGACCAAGATGCGTGCACCGAAGAGCGCATCGAGCGTCGGCGAACTCAAGAGCGGGGTCACGACGGCCACTGGCGCCAGCCGCTCGGCCGCCGCCGCGATGTCGGCGTATGTGACCGGCGTTTCGCTCTCGCTCACGGCGGTATCGCTCGGTTAGCGGCCGCGCGCCGCGAAGCCGGCGAGGAACCGATCGATCGCCGCGCAGCTCGCAGGCTCGTCCAGGGTCGGCGAGTGGCCGCGGTTGGGGATCGTCGCCTGCACGAGGTCGGGCTTTGCTTTGGCCATCGCCGCAAACGTCGCCTCGGACAGCACGTCCGAAAGCGCCCCGCGCAGTGCCAGCGTCGGCAACGCGCCCAGTGCGTTGAAAAATCGCCAGAGCTTGGGCGGCTCGTCGCTCTGCTCGGCGAGCGGTTTGGCGATCGCCGGGTCGTAGTCGAGCAAATAGCCGCCATCCGGCTCGCGTCGAAACATGTTGTCGACCGCGGTTTCCCAGTCGGCGGCGGCAAAATCGGGATAAGCGGTACCGAACATCTCGTTGAGCGTGGCGAGGGCGGCGGCGCGGTCGGGCTGGCGCGGAATCTGCCCAATGTAGCTGCGGATGCGCTTGAAGCCGTCCGCCGGCATCTCGGGGCCCATGTCGTTCAGGATCGCGCCGGCGAGCGCGCCCGGTTGGATCGACGTCAGGAGCATGGCGAGTATCGCGCCGAGCGAGGTGCCGAGCAGGATCACCTTCTCGACCCCGGCGACGGCCATCAAATGGAGCGCGTCGTTGATGTAGGTCCGCGGCTGATAGTTCTGCCAGTAGGGGTCGTAGGCCGACTGACCGCGACCGCGATAATCCATCGCCAGGACGCGGCGCGACGTCGATATCCGGCTGGCAATACCGTGGAAATCCTTGGAATTGCGGCCGATGCCGGTGAGGCACAGAACCGGCGTCGCCCGCAGCGTCGCATCGCCATAGTCGCGAAAATAGAGCGCGAGCCCGTCCTGCGCCGAAAAGCGGCGCTCGCGAAACGCGGCCGTCACGCGCGGATACCGACCAGCGGCGGCAGGTCGCGGAGCGAACGGACGACGAGATCGGGAGCTTGCGGCAGGCGTTCCGCCGGTGCGCGGGTGCGGTTGACCCAGATGGCGCGGAAGCCGAACGCCTTGGCGGCGTATGCGTCCCAGCCGTTCGACGAGAGATAGACGAATTCGCGCGGTTCGACCGAGAAGCGCGACAAAACCAACTGATAGACCGACGGGTACGGCTTGTAGATCGCGACCTCCTCGACCGAGATCACGTCGTCGATCAGCGATTCGATCCCGGCCGAACCCGCCGCCGCGCGCAGCATCATCGGCGAGCCGTTGGAGAGAATCGCGGTCTGAAAGCCGGCCGCCTTGAGTTTGGTCAAGACGGTCTTGACCTCCGGGAACGCGTCGAGCCGGGTGTAGACGTCGAGCAATCCCGCCTTGAGGCTTTCGTTCTTGAGCTTGAGCGCGTCGAAAGCGAAGTCGAGCGCGTCTTGGGTCACGTGCCAGAAATCGATATGTCGCCCCATCAAGCTGCGGAGCCAGGTGTATTGGAGCTGTTTCTGTCGCCAGATCTCCGTGAGCGGTTCGGTTCGGGCGCCGAGGCGGCGACGGAAATGCGCCGCCGCGGCGGCGCAATCGAACAAGGTCCCATAAGCGTCGAAAACGCACACCGTCACGCCCCTAAGGCGCGGTCGCGGCGATCTGGTCTTGGGAACGCGGGAGCGGCGGCTGGCCATGAACGGGGGTAACGAACGCGTGAAGATGAGCGAGGTTAGCACACCTCGATCGGAAACGGCTCTAAGGACGTTCCCGAGGGTGTCGGCCGGCTCCGGGGCGGCGTTCAGCTCTGCCCGTTGAGATCGTGCAGCAGGCGGAGCGGCACCGCCCCCCCGTTGAGTCGGTGGCGGTAGACCTGGAGGTTTTCGAGGACGCGCTGGATGTAGTCGCGGGTCTCGCGCAGCGGGATAAGTTCGATCCAATCGATCACATCGATCTGGCGGCTGCGCGGGTCGCCCCATTCGCGGATCCAGTCCTCGACCCGGCCCGGCCCGGCATTGTAGGCGGCGAGCGCCAGTACGTACGAACCGCGATAGATGCGGACAAGGTCGGCCAGGTGGTGCGAGCCGAGCGTGACGTTGTAGCGCGGGTCCTCGATCAGACTGTCGCGGTCGTACTTGAGGCCGACCGATTTAGCGACGAGGCGTGCGGTGTTGGGCATCAATTGCATGAGTCCGCGCGCGCCGGCCGAGCTGATGGCGCGGGCGTCGAATTCGCTTTCCTGGCGGGTGACGGCGTGGAGGAAGGCGGGCTCGACGTCGACCGAACGCGGGAAGTCGATGACGGGATAGGCCGGCCGGGTCAGGAACACGCCGTGAAAACGGTGCGCGCGCTTGGCGGCGGCGACCGCAAGGTCGGGGCGGCCGAAGCCGTGGACCATCGAGGCCAGCAAATAGCGCTCGCCGGCGTCAGCCGCGATTTCGTTGATGCGGAGCACGAAGGTGCGCAAGAGCTCGGTTTCGCCGACGTCGGCAAGAGCGCGCGCGACCCATACGAGCTCGCGCTGGCGGAAGCGATCGACCTGCTCGGGCGAGGGCTGGGGATCGGCCGGCAGGCTGAGCTGCGCATTCCCGTCGGTGCGGGTTAAGGCGAGCTGGCCGTAGTAGGTCATATTGTGGCGGGCCGCTTCGGCGTACCACTTGGCTGCCTCGTCCGATTGGGCGGCCTCGGCGGCGCGACCGGCCCAATAGGCCATGCGCGCCAGGCTCACCGGTTGGCGCACGGCTTCAAACGCCCGGACGAAGTGCTGCGACGCGGCGTCGTATTCCTTGAGGAAGGTGAGTGCGATCCAGCCGGCGAGCCACTCCGCTTCGGCGACGCCCAGTGCAGAGGTCTGACCGTGATCGCGGGCGAGCTGGTAGGCGTCGGAGATGTGGCCCTTGTGGAGCAACCGCCGGGCCTGATAGCGACGCTCGTTCCACCACTTGTCGGGCCGGACCAGGTCGCCCGGAGTCTGCAGCAGCAGCTCGCGCGCGCCATCCTGCTTGTTCTTGAGCCGGCGCCAACGCGCGCGCTCGTAGAGCAGGCCGGGGTGGTTCTGGAGGTGGACCGGAACCTTAGCGATCAAGGACTCGACGTTGCCGGCGGTTTGCATCAACGCAAGACGCGCGGTTGCGAGCGAGCGCTGGTCGGCATCGACCCGCTGCAGGAGGTTGCGGGCGGCCTCGAGCTTGCCGTCCCACAACAGACGGTCGAGCCGCAGGGCGTGGTCGGCCGAGGTCAGCCTTTTTTTGTGGTTGGCGTAAAAGGCACGCTCGGTGTCGGGGCTCAAGTCGTCGTTGATCCAGATCTGCCGGATCAGGGCCTTCGCTTCGTCGGCGGCACCGGTCGCGAACTTGAGGTCGGCCAGCCTGATCCGACCCCCGACGCTGACCGGCGGATTGGCGGCAAGCCACGCGAGCAGGGCGGGCACCATCGCTGGCGGCACTTGGGCGACTTCGGCGGCGCGGCGGAGCGCGTTCTGGCGCGGCCAATCCGGGTTGTCGCGGACGAACTGGGTTACCTCCTCGAAGTCGAAACCGTTACCGGCGTGGGCGAAGAAGTACCAATCGACAAACTTGGCCGCCGGCGCGGGCAGCGTCCGGGCTCCCTGACGTGCCGTTTCCCACTTTGCGCTCTTGGCCGCCTGAAGCGCGGAAACGAAGCGGGCGCGCTGATCGGCCGTTAAGGTAGGGTCGAAATCGACCTCGGCGGCCGTGGCCTGGCCCCACAGCCTGACCGCCATGACAGCGAGCACTAGCGCGGCGATTCCGAGCCAAGCTTGCCGCCCCCGGCGCGGGCGGCTATGGTCGGCGCAAATCCGTTGAACGCGGAGACTACCCATGTTTCAGGGCTACTTTACGGCGCTCATCACGCCGTTCAAGAACGGCAAAATCGACGAGAGGCGCTTTCAGGCGCTGGTCGAGTGGCAGATCAAAGAAGGGATTCACGGTCTGGTCCCGTGCGGAACCACCGGCGAATCGCCGACGCTTTCGAACGCCGAACATACGCGCATCGTCGAGCTCACGGTCGAAGTCGCCAAAGGTAAGGTTCCCGTCGTCGCCGGCGCCGGTTCCAATTCGACCGAGCACGCGATCGAGCTCGCCCGTATCGGCAAGAAGGCCGGCGCCGACGCCGCGTTGGTGGTGACGCCCTATTACAACAAACCGACCCAAGAGGGGCTCTATCAGCACTTTAAGGCTATCAACGATCACGTTGATATTCCAATTATTATTTATAATATCCCTCCGCGAAGCGTGGTCGACATGTCGGTTCAGACCATGGCAAGGCTCGCCCAACTCCGCAATATCGCCGGGGTCAAGGACGCGACCGGCGATGTCGCGCGGGTGAGCAAGACCCGGCTCGCGATCGGCACCAAGTTCTGCCAGATGTCGGGCGAGGACGCGATCGCGCTGGCGTTGCTGGCGCACGGCGGCCACGGCTGCATCTCGGTGACGTCGAACGTGGCGCCGCGCATGTGCTCGGAGTTCTACACGGCGTGGGCGGCGCGCGATATCCCGCTCTCGCTCACCTACCAGGACCGTCTGATGCCGATGCACGAGACGCTCTTCATCGAATCGAATCCGGTGCCGGTCAAGTACGCGGCGAGCCTCTTGGGGCTGTGCGGCCCGGACGTGCGGCTGCCGCTGGCGCCCTTGGCCGACGCCTCGAAGAAGAAGGTCGAGGAGGCGATGCGGACCTCCGGGCTTCTCAACTGAGCGGGGAGCGCGGGCGGCCGTGACCGATGGCAAAGGACAAGAAGGCCAAGGACGACGCGAGCCGCGTCGCCGCCGTCAACCGTAAGGCGCGCCACAACTACGAAATCCAAGAAACGCTCGAAGCCGGGATCGCGCTCTCCGGCACCGAGGTCAAGTCGCTCCGCGAGGGCACCGCCAACATCGCCGACGCCTACGCCGCGGCGCGGCACGGCGACCTCATGCTCCTCAACGCGCACATCCCCGAATACCACGCCGGCAACCGCTTCAATCACGAGCCGCGCCGGCCCCGCCGCCTGCTGCTCCACCGCAAGCAGATCAACAAGCTGATGGGCGCGGTCGATCGCGAGGGCATGACGCTGGTGCCGCTCAAGATCTATTTCAATGCCCGCGGCCGCGCCAAAGTCGAACTCGCGCTGGCGCGTGGCAAGAAGCACTACGACAAGCGCGCCGCGATCAAGCGCCGCGACTGGGAGCGCGACAAAGCCCGCTTGATGCGGGTACGCGGCTGAGCCGCGACCGCCGGCCGCGGCTCAAAGCCAGCCGAATCCGCGACCCATCATGCCGGCGAGGCCGAGAATGGCGGCGATCAGGCCGCCCCAGGTCACCAAGAAAAGCCGGAGCGTGAGATCGCGGACCGCCTGGGTTTCGCTTCGCGCCGTTACCAGCCCGGCCTGCATTTCGCCGCCGACAGCTTTTATCTCACCGTGAAGATTCGAACGTAAGTTATTGAAATCGGCTCTAACTTCGCCTCGGAACTCGCGCAACTCACCGCGCAGTTCGCGGACGTCGGCTTTGACGTCGGCGACCTCGCGCTGCAGGTATTCGACCCCAGCCTCCAGCTTGGCGATGCGGGCTTCCACCGGTCTAGTATCGCGGCCGCGCGGGCCCCCGGGCAAGCGTCGATGCCCGGGCTGGGTCTTCGATGGCGTTCTTGGTCATGGGCTTCCCTCGCATGGTCCTTCACCTAAGGACTAACGAAGGTTTCAAGGCGGTTCGGCGACTTAGGCGGTCAGCCGAGGTCGGCCGCGATCGCGCCGACGACCGCCTCGAACATCGCGGCCGTCAGCTTGCCGGTATTCACGTTGTAGCGCGAGCAGTGGTAGCTGGCGGCGAGAACGAGGTCGCGCGGCGCCAGCCGATAGGTCGCGCCGTGGCGAAACGGGTAGGCGCTTTTTCGGAGCCCGAGCGCTGCGAGCACGGCGGCGTGGGCGATCGCGCCCAGAACCAGCACCAAGCGAAGGTCCGGAAGTGCGGCGATCTCGCGTTCGAGGAACGGCCGGCACGCCTTGGCTTCGGCCGGCGTCGGCTTGTTCGCAGGCGGCACGCAGCGGACGGCGTTGGTGATCCGGCAGCCGATCAGCGTCAAGCCGTCGTCCTTCGCCTCGCCATAGGTTCCGCACGCGAAACCGAAACGAACGAGAGTCGGGTAGAGAAGCTGGCCGGCATAGTCGCCGGTGAAGGGGCGACCGGTGCGGTTGGCGCCCTTCAGACCCGGTGCCAGACCGACGACCAGCAGCCGAACCGGGTCGGACCCGGGCGGCGCGAACGCCGGTACCGGTGCGTTGAACCAGCTCGGCTCCTTGGCGCGGTTCGCGGCCCGGAATGCCGCCAAGCGAGGGCACCGCGCGCAACCGCCGGGCGGGTCGAGCCCCGCAGGCGCGCTCACGCCGTTTCGCGCCAATCGTCGTCGTCCGGGCCGCGCTCCTCGCGCCGCCGCTCCGGCCGCGGCCCGTCGCGCGCGATCTGCGGCATCAGGTCGGCCAGTTCGACGAAGGTATCGGCTTGACGGCGTAGCTCGTCGGCGACCATCGGCGGCTGCGAGCGCATGGTCGAGACTACAGACACCCGCACGCCCTTGCGCTGGGTCGCTGCGACCAGGCGCCGAAAGTCGCCATCGCCCGAGAACAGCACGATGTGGTCGAGGTGCGGCGTCAGTTCCATGACGTCGATCGCGAGCTCGATGTCCATGTTGCCCTTGAGCTTGCGCCGCCCGGTCGCATCGGTGAACTCTTTGAGCGGCTTGGTGACCATCGTGTAACCGTTGTAGTCGAGCCAGTCGATCAACGGCCTGAGCGGCGAGTACTCCTGGTCTTCCGCAAGCGCCGTGTAATAGAACGCGCGGATCAGCCGCCCCTTGCCCTGGAACAGGGTCAGCAGGCGCTTGTAGTCGATATCGAACCCGAGCGCGCGCGCGGCAGCGTAGAGATTGGCGCCGTCGATAAAAAGCGCGACGCGCTCGTCGGCATAGAAATTCATGGCTGAGCTCCGGAAATTCGGCCGTTATCAATCGAGCCGCGACGCCTAAAATTAGCGCCGGCGCCGGTACTCTAGCGGAGCGACCGCAAACGGCCTATCCAGAAAACCATGAACCACGACGTGGCCTATATCGGGTTAGGCGCCAACATGGCGAGCGCGTGGGGCCCGCCGCAGGCGACGCTGACGGCCGCGCTCGCGGCGATCGCCGAACGCGGCTTGACCCTGGTTGCCCGCTCGCGCTGGTATCGAAGCGCGCCGGTGCCGGCCTCGGACCAGCCCTGGTTCGTGAATGCGGTTGCAGCGGTGGCGGCCGATCGTCCGCCGCTCGCGATCTTGGAGCTCTTGCTCGCAATCGAGGGACGGTTTGGGCGGGTGCGGGGCGAACGGTGGGCGGCGCGCCCGATCGATCTCGACCTGCTGGCAGTCGGGGGAACGGTCATTGCCGCAGCCGACACCGATGGCCGGCTCGTCCTTCCGCACCCGCGGCTGCACGAACGGGCCTTCGTGCTGGCTCCGCTCGCCGACATCGCACGCGAATGGCGTCACCCGCTACTGGGGCGCGATGTGGCCGCGCTCCTCGCCGCGCTCCCGGCAGCGGCCCGGGTCGAAGTCCGGCCGCTCCCTTAACGCGTTGCCGAGACTTGCTTTTCGGCCCGAGCCGGCCTATCTATGGCGGTAGATTTCAACCCTGACCGACGCCGGCTCGCGCGCGTTTACTCGCGCCGGTGCCGCTCGTCCCGGAGCGAACGATGGCCCGCATCACCGTCGAAGATTGCATCCTCAAGGTCCCGAACCGATTCGACCTCGTGGTCGTCTCGGCCCAGCGCTCGCGCCAGATCTCGGCCGGCGAGGCGCTGACGCTCGATCGGGATAACGACAAAAACCCGGTCGTGGCGCTCCGCGAAATCGCCGAATCGACGATCGATCTAGACCAGCTTCAGGAAGCGGTGGTGCGCGGACTGCAAAAGCACGTCGAAGTCGACGAGCCCGAGGAAGACGATATGGCGCTACTGATGGCGCGCAACCAAAGTGTCGAGCCGCCCAAAGTCGAGAGCTTGAAAGATCAGGTTGCCGAGGAGATGGCGGCGCTTCAGGCCATGGCCGACGATGCCGAGGTCGAGCCCGAAAAGCAGCCCTAGCCCCTCGCGCCCGCGGGCGCGCGATCGCGGGCGAACGGGTCCGTCCGGATCGAGCCCGGCCTCGAAGCCCTGCGCCGGCCGCCCGGCGCTTTAGCCGATGAACCTCCAGGTCGATCTCGTCGACCGGGTGCGGTCCTACGACAGCGCCGCCGATACGGCGTTGCTGCGCTCGGCCTACGATTTCTCGCTCGCCGCGCACGGCACCCAAGTCCGCGAATCGGGCGAACCCTATTTCTCGCACCCGCTCGAGGTCGCCCGCATCGTCGCCGGTCTCAAGCTCGATTCACCGACGGTCGCAACCGCGCTGCTGCACGACACGGTCGAAGACACGCTCGCCACGCTGCTCGATATCGAAACCCGGTTCGGTGCCGAGGTCGCCGGCCTAGTCGACGGCGTCACCAAGCTGTCGCGGCTCGAACTGTCGTCCGAAGGCAGCTCGCAAGCCGAGAATTTCCGCAAACTCCTGCTCGCGACCTCGAACGACATCCGCGTACTCCTGGTCAAGCTCGCCGACCGGCTCCACAACATGCGGACGCTGTCGTTCGTCAAGAATCCCGACAAGCGCAAGCGCGTCGCCCACGAGACCATGGAGATCTACGCGCCGCTCGCCGAGCGAATCGGGCTGCACGAGGTGCACCAAGAACTCGAGGATCTGGCGTTCGCGGAAATCAACCCCGAGGCGCGGGCCTCGGTCGCGGCGCGGCTCAGCTACCTGCGCGATCGCGGCACCAACCTCATCGAGCGCATCACCCAGTCGCTCAAAGAAACCCTGTCCGACGGCGGGGTCGAGGCGCATGTGATCGGACGCGAGAAGCGCGCCTACTCGATCTGGCGCAAGATGGAGCGCAAGAAGGTCTCGTTCGAGCAGCTCTCCGACATCGTCGCCTTTCGGGTGATCGTCAAATCGGTCGACGACTGCTACCGCGCGCTCGGCATCCTGCACCGCACCTACCCGATGGTGCCCAACAATTTCGACGACTATGTCTCGACGCCCAAACCCAATAACTACCGCTCGCTCCACACCGCGGTGATCGGACCCGAGCAGCAGCGGATCGAGGTGCAGATCCGGACCTGGGAGATGCACGAAGAAGCCGAGCTCGGCGTCGCGGCCCACTGGCAATACAAGACCAAGGCCGACTCCAAGGAGGGTACGCAGTACCGCTGGATTCGGGCGCTCCTCGAAATCCTCGAGCACGCCTCGAGCCCGGACGAGTTCCTCGAGAATACCAAGCTCGAGATGTTCCACGACCAGGTCTACTGCTTTACGCCGAAGGGAACGGTGTTCGAGCTGCCCCGCGGCGCCACCCCGGTCGACTTCGCCTATGCCGTTCACTCCGACGTCGGTGACACCTGCGTCGGCTGCCGCGTCAACGGTAACCTGATCGGTCTCGACACCCCGCTCCACAACGGCGACCAGGTCGAGATCCTGCGTTCGACCGAGCGGACGCCCTCGCCGCTGTGGCTCGATTTCGTCGTTACCGGCAAGGCCCGCGCCGGCGTCCGACGCTTCGTCCGCGACAAGGAACGGGACGAATACATGCGGCTCGGCCGCGCCATCCTCGAAAAACGGTTCCGCGAGGGCAGACACGACTATTCGGACAAGGCGCTCAAAGCCGCGCTCAAACTCGGCAACTACAAGACCGAGGAAGATCTCCTGGCGGGCGTCGGACGCGGCGAAGTACGGCCGAGCGACGTGGTCGAGGCGGTGTTTCCGGGTGAGAAGCGATCACGGCTTTCGGCCCGCGGCATGCTCGCGTTCATGCGCCCGCGCGCCAAGCCGCCCAAGGCCGGCGATCCGGCGGTACCGATCCGCGGGCTCATCCCCGGCATGGCGGTTCACTACGCGACTTGCTGCTCGCCGCTACCCGGCGATCGCATCGTCGGTATCGTCACAACCGGCAAGGGCGTCACCGTGCATACGATCGATTGCGAGACGCTCGAAGCCTTTGCTGAAACGCCGGAGCGCTGGCTCGATGTATCGTGGGAGGAAGAACGCACCGGTGTCCACGTCGGCCGGCTGACCACCGTGATCGCCAACGAGCGCGGCAATCTGGGCCTAGTCGCGTCGCTGATCGCGCGTAATCTCGGCAACATTTCGAACCTCAAGATCACCAAGCGGACGCCCGACTACTTTACGATGGTGCTCGATATCGAAGTGAGCGATGCGCGGCACATGTCGGACATCATCGCGGCGCTCCGCGCCAGTCCGCAGATCCAGTCGGTCGAGCGGATGCGGGGCTAGCCGCGTTTTCGCGCTTGCGCACGCGCGGCCGCCGCTTTATCCCGTCATGGCCATGGCTTCGTCCCTTCGCTTGGGCGTCAACGTCGATCACGTCGCGACCGTCCGCAACGCGCGCGGCGGGCGGCATCCCGACCCGCTGGTGGCGGCGCGGCTGGCAGCCGATGCCGGCGCCGACGGCATCACCGCGCATCTGCGCGAGGACCGGCGCCACATCGTCGATGACGATATTCGCCGATTGCTCGCCGAGATTCGACTGCCGCTCAACCTCGAGATGGCGGCGACCGAGGCAATGGTCGCGATCGCCGTCAAGGGACGGCCGCACGCGGTGTGCCTGGTGCCGGAGCGGCGCGAAGAACGCACCACCGAAGGCGGTCTCGACGTTGCCGGGCAGCAGAACTGGCTCGCGCCCCACGTCGGCCGGCTGAGCGATGCCGGCTGCCGGGTCTCGATGTTCATCGCGCCCGAGCGCGTCCAGCTCGAAGCGTCGCGCCGCGTTGGCGCTCCGGTGGTCGAGCTTCACACCGGCGAGTACTGCAACGCGACCGACGCGACCGTGCGCGCCCACGAGATCGAGCGGCTACAAGCGGCGGCGCGAATCGCTGCCGACCTCGGGCTCGAATGCCATGCCGGCCACGGCATCTCGTTCGACAACGTCGCCGCGATCGCCCGTATCCCCGAGCTGGTCGAGCTCAACATCGGTCACTTCCTGGTCGGCGAAGCGATCTTCACCGGGTTGGGGCCGGCGATCCGGCGGATGCGCGCGTTGATGGACGAAGCGCGCGGATCGACGCGGGGGCGCGCGAGCCGATGATCATCGGGCTCGGCAGCGACTTGATCGACATTCGGCGCATCGAGCAGACGCTCGAACGCTTCGGCGACCGCTTTCTCGACCGGGTGTTCACCCCGCTCGAGCGGCAGAAATCCGACCGCCGCGCCAACCGCGCCGCGTCCTATGCGCGGCGCTTCGCCGCCAAGGAGGCGTGTGCCAAGGCGCTCGGCACCGGGTTTCGGCGCGGCGTTTTTTGGCGCGATCTCGGCGTTATCAACTTGCCCTCGGGCAAACCAACGATGAAACTGACCGGCGGCGCCTTGAAGCGCCTCGAGGAAATCCTGCCCGCCGGCATGACCGCGCAAATCGACCTGTCGATCACCGACGACCCGCCGCTCGCACAAGCGATCGTGATCATCTCCGCCGTTACCAGCCAAAGCCGTTCCGACTCCCCTCCCGTTTCGTGAAGCGTTCCCGCGACAAAGAAAAAGGCTCGATCGGCGAGACGATCCGCACCGTCGTCTACGCGGTGCTGATCGCCATGGTGATCCGCACCTTCGCTTATGAGCCGTTCAATATCCCGACCGAATCGATGCTGCCGACGCTTCTGGTCGGCGACTATCTGTTCGTGTCGAAATATTCCTACGGCTACAGCCGCCACTCGTTCCCGTGGAGCCTGCCGGTCGTCAACGAACGCGTGCTCGAACGCCAGCCCAAGCGCGGCGACATCGCCGTGTTCAAGCTGCCGAGCGACAATTCGACCGACTACATCAAGCGCATCGTCGGCCTGCCCGGCGACCGCGTCCAGATGCGCGACGGCGAGGTCTACATCAACGGCACCCGGGTGCCCAAGGTCCGCACCGATGACTACATCTATGCCGACAGCGTCGGCCGGCGCTTCCGCGTGCCGCGCTACCTCGAGACCCTTCCCAACGGCATCCGTCACGAGACGCTCGACCTCATCCCGCAGGCCGAGCACGACAACACCCGTGAGTTCGTCGTACCGGAGCGGCACTATTTCGCGATGGGCGACAACCGCGACAATTCGCTCGACAGCCGTGTTGGCGGCGGCGTCGGCATGATCCCGGCCCGGAACCTGGTCGGCCGCGCCGAGTTCTTGTTCTTCTCGACCGACGGCACCGCCCGCCTCTGGGAAGTGTGGCGCTGGCCGTTCGCGATCCGTTATGAGCGCCTGTTCGTGCGGCTCTCGCACTGACGCGATGGATGCCGCCGCGCGCACCCGCCTCGAAACCGCGCTCGCGCACCGCTTCAACGATGCGAGCCTGCTCGCCGAAGCGCTGACCCACCCGAGTCGAACCGGCGCCAAGGGCGGCGGCCGCAGCTACGACCGGCTCGAATTTCTGGGCGATCGCGTCCTCGGGCTGGCGATCGCCGAAATGCTGCACCGGCATTATCCCGACGCTCCGGCCGGCGACCTCTCGCGGCGGTTGGCGGCGCTGGTGCGCCAAGAAACGCTGGCCGAGGTCGCCCGCGCCCTCGATGTCGGCGGCGCGCTCGACGTCGCGGCCGCCGACCGCGCCGCCGGGACCGCCGAGCGGCCAGCGGTGTTGGCAGACGCCATGGAAGCGCTGCTGGGCGCACTCTATATCGATGGCGGGCTCGCCGCGGTGCAGGCCGTCGCTGATCGCTACTGGCTGGCGCGCGCGCACGCGCAGGCCGAACCGCCAGCCGACGCCAAGTCCGCGCTTCAGGAGTGGGCGCAAGGCGCCGGCAAGCCGGCCCCGACTTACCAGGTGGTCGGCCAAGCAGGCCCGCCGCACCGGCCGCAGTTCACGGTCGAGGTGCGGGTCGAAGGCGTCCCGGCGCTGACCGGGAGCGGCCCGAGCAAGCGCGAAGCCGAACAAGCGGCGGCCGCGGCCGCGCTGGCGGCGCGTACCCCAACGGGCGATAACGAGGTATGACCGACACCCTTTCATCGATCCCGGCCGAAGCGCCGACGCGGTACGGCTTCGTCGCCCTGATCGGCGCGCCCAATGTCGGCAAATCGACGCTCACCAACACGCTGGTCGGATCGAAGGTCTCGATCGTGACGCCCAAGGTGCAGACGACGCGGAGCCGCATCCTCGGCATCGCCACCCGCGGCCGCGCCCAACTGGTGTTGGTCGACACGCCCGGCATCTTCGTGCCGCGCCGCAAGCTCGACCGCGCGATGGTCGCCGCCGCCTGGGCCGGCGCGCACAATGCCGATCTCGTCGTCCACATCGTAGATGCCCACCGCGCCCGCGGCGAAGCGCTCGACGAAGAAACCGAGCGCATCGTCCACGGACTGCGCGACATCGGCCGTAAGGCGATCCTCGCCCTCAACAAAGTCGACCTGGTCGATCGACCGAAACTCCTGGTCGCTGCCGACAAACTGTTTGCCGAGAACATTTACAGCGACGTGTTCATGATCTCGGCGCTGACCGGCGATGGCGTCGCCGACATGACCGCGTTCCTCGCGGCCCGGCTGCCGGTCGGCCCGTGGCTCTACCCCGAGGACCAGGTCGCGGACGTACCGATGCGGCTCCTGGCGGCCGAAATCACGCGCGAAAAGCTGTTCCTCAAGCTGAGCCAGGAGCTGCCCTACGCCACCAGCGTCGAGACCGAAGCCTGGACCGAACAGGATGACGGCAGCGTCCGCATCGAACAGATCGTGTTCGTCGAGCGCCCCGGTCACAAGGCGATCGTGCTCGGCAGGGGCGGGCAGATGATCAAAGAGGTCGGCTCGTTGGCGCGTCACGAACTCGAGACGATGATGGGCCGGCGCGTGCACCTCTTTCTGTTCGTCAAAGTGCGCGAGCGCTGGAGCGAGGATCCCTCGCACCTGCGCGCGCTCGGCCTCGACTTGAACGAGTGACTGGGGCGGCCTGAGCCGATGGAATGGCGCGACGAAGGCATCGTCCTCGCGGTCCGCAAACACAGCGAAAGCTCGGTCATCGTCTCGGTCCTGACCGTGCACCACGGCCGCCACGCCGGACTGGTGCGGGGCGGCAGCGGCCGGCGCCAACGCGGGGCCCTGCAATCGGGCAATCAGGTCGCGGTCGCATGGCGCGCGCGGCTGGCCGATCACCTGGGCCACTACCAAGTCGAACTCGTGCGCGCCCGCGCCGCCGCCGTGCTCGACGATGCGGCGCGGCTGGCGGCGGTGACGACCGCGTGCGCGCTGATCGAGCGCGCGTTCCCCGAGCGCGAGCCGGTCGCCGACGCGTTCCCGGCGCTGGTCGCGATGCTCGACGCGATCGAGGCGTCGCCGGCGTGGCCGAGCCGGTACGTGCGGTGGGAAATGACGCTCTTGGCCGAGCTCGGTTACGCGCTCGACGTCGAGCGCTGCGCGGTGACCGGCGCGACCGCCGGGCTCGCGTTCGTGTCGCCATCGAGCGGTCGGGCCGTAACCGCCGCCGCCGCCGGCCCTTACCGCGGACGGCTCCTGCCGTTGCCGGCCTTCCTCGCCGGTGCCGAGGACGCGGCCGCGGTTCCAGCCGCCGAAATCGCCGCCGGTCTCGCGCTCACCGGCCACTTCCTCAGCGCCAACGTCTTCAACCACCGCACGAAACCGCTTCCGGCCGCCCGGCTACGACTGCTAGATTACTTTCACGCGGAAGCTACTAAATATGGTGCCTAGCAGACGATGGCCAAAGTCCTGACGACCGGCGACATCCGCCCGACCCCGTTCCCCGACGCGCTATCGTCGCGCTATCTCGCTTACGCGCTCTCGACCATCACGGCGCGCTCGCTTCCCGACGTTCGCGACGGGCTGAAACCGGTGCATCGGCGTCTGCTCTACGCGATGCGCCAGCTCAAGCTCGATCCGAGCACCGGCTTCAAGAAGTGCGCGCGTATCGTCGGCGACGTGATCGGCAAATATCACCCGCACGGCGATCAGGCGGTCTACGACGCGCTGGTACGCCTGGCGCAGTCGTTCGCGGCGCGCTATCCGCTGGTCGACGGCCAGGGCAACTTCGGCAACGTCGACGGCGATAACGCGGCGGCGATGCGCTACACCGAGGCGCGGATGACCACCGTGGCCGAAGCGCTGCTCGCCCAAATCGACGAAGCGACGGTTGACTTTCGGCCCAACTACGACGGCGAGGATGAGGAGCCGATCGTGCTGCCGGCGCGGTTCCCGAACCTGCTCGCCAATGGCGCTACCGGGATCGCGGTCGGCATGGCGACCAGTATCCCGCCGCACAATGTCGGCGAGATCTGCCAGGCGCTGCTCCACCTCATCAAGTTTCCGAACGCCCGCGCCCAAACCTTGGTCGAGTTCATGCCGGGGCCCGACTTTCCGACCGGCGGGGTCGTGGTCGAGCCCACGGCGAGCATCGTCGAGGCCTACGCCACGGGCCGCGGCAGCTTCCGCCTGCGCGCGCGGTGGGCGGTCGAAAAACTCGGTCACGGCCAATACCAGATCGTCGTAACCGAGATTCCGTACCAGGTCGCGAAGTCGCGGCTGATCGAACGAATCGCGACGATGATCCAGGAGAAAAAACTCCCAGGCCTCGCCGACGTCCGCGACGAATCGGCCGAGGATATTCGGATCGTGCTCGAACCCAAGAGCCGCGCCATCGATCCCGATGCGCTGATGGAGACGCTGTTCCGCGCCTCCGACCTCGAGGTCCGGGTATCGCTCAACATGAACGTTCTCGATGCGAAGCACACGCCCAAGGTGATGAACCTGCGCGACGTCTTGCAGGCATTCTTGGACCATCGCAACGAGGTGCTACTCAGGCGCTCGCGCTATCGGCTCCAGGTGATCGCCGACCGGCTCGAAATTCTGGTCGGGTACTTGATCGCCTATCTCAATCTCGATGCCATCATCAAGATCATCCGCAACGAGGACGAGCCGAAGCCGATCCTGATGAAGCGGTTCAAGCTCACCGACCGCCAGGCCGAGGCGATCCTGAACATGCGGCTCAGGAGCCTGCGCCGGCTCGAGGAGAAGGAGATCAAGGCCGAGCACGACGCGCTCAGCCTCGAGCAGGTCGAGCTCAACAAGCTGGTCAAGGACAAGAAGCGGCAGTGGGCGGCGATCGGCGACGAGATCAAGGACATCGACAAGAAGTTCGGCGCCAAGACCCCGCTCGGTAAACGCCGCACCGATTTCGGCGCCGCGCCGGCGGCCGAGGAAGTGCCGCTCCAAATCCTGGTCGAGCGCGAGCCGATCACCGTGATCTGCTCGGAGAAAGGCTGGATCCGCGCGCTCAAAGGCCACGTCGACGAGGTCGGGGCCGACGTCAAGTACAAGGAGGGCGATCGCGGCCGCTTCTGGCTCAAGGCGCAGACCACCGACAAGATCTGCCTGTTCGCGACCAACGGCCGCTTCTACACCTTCGCCGGCGACAAGCTCCCGAGCGGGCGCGGCCACGGCGAGCCGATTCGGCTGATGATCGATCTCGGCAACGACGAAGACATCGTCGCGCTGTTCGTTCACCAACCCGGGCAGAAACGCGTGGTCGCGGCGAGCGACGGCCGCGGCTTCGTGGTGCTCGAGGACGAGGTCATCGCCCAGACCCGGAGCGGCAAGCGCGCCCTCAACGTCAAGGAGGGCGGCGCGGCGCGGGCGTGCAAACCGCTGGTCGGCGATTCGATCGCGGTCGTGGGCGAGAACCGCAAGCTCGTGATATTCCCCGCCGCGGAATTGCCGGAAATGGCGCGCGGCCGCGGCGTTCGCCTGCAGCGCTACAAGGAGGGCGGGCTCTCCGACCTCAAGACCTTCGACCGCGCTCAGGGCTTGAGCTGGTCGCTAGGCGACAAGGCGCGGGTCGAGACCGACTTGGGCCCGTGGCTCACCGCGCGTGGCAAAGCCGGACGCCTGCCGCCCAAGGGCTTCCCGAAATCGAACCGGTTCGACGGCTAAGCGCTAAGGCTCGAACGGCGTCCAGCCGTCGGGGCCCAGGCGTTCGAGCGGCGCGAAGCGGCCCTTGTAGGCCATCTTGCGGCTCTCTTTGATCCAGTAGCCGAGATAGAGGTAGGTGCTGCCGCGCCCGACCGCGAAGTGGATGTGCCAGAGGATCATGTAGGTACCGAGGCTGCGGCGCGCCATTTCGGGCTCGAAGAAGCTGTAGACCATCGAGAGCCCGTCCTGCATGACGTCGGTGAGCGCGACGGCGACCAGCTTGCCGTCGGGGTCGCGGAATTCGAACAGCGAGGTTTGGATCGGGCTCTCCTCGACCATCGCCTGGTAGTCGTCGAAATCCATCGACGCCATACCGCCCTCGGCATGGCGCGCCTGCTCGTAGCGCGCGAACAGATCGAACTGCTCGGGCGTCGCCAGCGCGCCGGTCTCGGCGACCGCGATCTCGGCGTTGCGGATCAGCACGCGGCGGAGCGAGGGGCTCGGCTCGAACTCGGCGGTGCGTACCCGCACCGGCACGCATGAATCGCAGCCCTGGCAGATCGGCTTGTAGGCGATGCCGTGGCTGCGGCGAAAACCGGCAGCGGTCAGGGTCTCGTGCAGCGCTTCCGGTTCGCGGTCGCCGCCGACGAGCTCGGTGAACACCTTGCGCTCGAGGCGATCGGGCAGATAGGGGCAGGGCGCTTGCCGCGTGCTGTAGAAACGCTTGAGCGGCAGGGCTAATCCGGACGTCATCCAGAACCTCTCGCCGACATACTAAGACGGATGAGAGGGAGATGGTAGCAGTCGGGACGCCTATCCACGGTCCGCGCCCCGTTCAGGTGCAGCGCAGCGCTTCGAGCCGGACGCGGATATCGTCCGGGATCGGCAGCGGCCGCCCGCTCGCGCGCTCGACCATCACCATCACGCATTCGCCCGAGGCGGCACAGGCGTCGCCGGTGAAGATGCCGTGCGCCAAGCGCACCGAGGTACGGCCGATATCGAGCACGCTGCTGCCGATATCGACCGCGCCGGGAAGCACCAGTTGGCGGCGGTAGTCGATCTCTAGCCGGACCGCCAGCCACCGCCGCTCGTCGCCGTCGACCGGCTCGCCGAGATCGGCGAAAAAGCCGACCCGGCCGGTCTCGAGGAAGGTGGCGTAGGCGACGTTGTTGACGTGCCCGAGCGTGTCCAAGTCGGCGAAGCGGATGACGTCGCGCCGCCAGTGGCGGTACGCGGCGCGCGGCAAGGGCGCGGCGGGCGCGCTCACCGCGATCCGTCGGCCTTCTTGACCAGTTCGGGCGGCAATACCGGGGCTTCCCGCATCAACACGATCGTTATGCGCCGGTTCTCGGGCTTGAGCGGGTCTTCCTCGTTGAGCGGCTCGGTCGCCGCCTTGCCGATCACGCGCGCCATTCGCTCCTGGATGACCCCGTTTTCGGTCAGGACCCGCCGGCTCGAGTTGGCGCGGTCGCTCGAGAGCTCCCAGTTGGTGTAGCCCTGGCGGTTGAAGGGCGAGGCGTCGGTGTGCCCGGCGATCGAGACCTTGTTGGGCAGCTTCTCCATCACCTTGGCGACGGTTGCCAGCAATTTGCGCGTCTTCGGCGTCACCTGCGCCGAGCCGGCCGCGAACATCGAGCCGCCGTCCTTGTCGGTCAACTGGATGGGCATACCCTCGGGCGTCATGTCGATGATGATCTGGTTTTTGAGATCCCGGATTTCGGGGTCTTCCTCGATCGCGCGCTTGAGCGCTTCTTGCGCGTCGTTGAAGGCGACCTGCTCCTGCTGCGCCTTGAAGCGCTCCTGCGCTTCCTTTTCCTTGTCCGCCCCCTTGGTCTCCTCGACCACCTTGGTCGGTTGCGGCGGTGGCGGCGAGGCGATGGTGACGATGACGGGGGCCGAGGAGGAGGCCGAGGCGCTGGCGCCGGGCGAGAGCGCGAGCCCGCCCAGCAAACCGCCGGCGCCGCCGCTCGACAAGCTGACCGAGGCTGGCGTGAAGTACTCCGAGATGCCCTTCTTCTGGTCGTCGGTGGTCGCGGAGAGCAGCCACAGCAGAAGGAAGAACGCCATCATCGCGGTCACGAAGTCGGCGTAGGCGACCTTCCACGCGCCGCCGTGATGGCCGTGCTCGCCCTTCTTGATCTTCTTGATGACGATCGAGCCGTCGGTATTGCGTCGATCGCTCATGATGTACGCACGCCGCTCAGGTCACCGGGCGATCGAACCATCAAACCGCCTGGGCGTTGGTCACGGCTTGTTCGAGCTCCTGGAAGGTCGGCCGCTCGAACGAGTAAAGCGTCTTGCGGGCGAACTCGACCGATACCGCCGGCGCATAGCCCTGGAGGTGCGCCATCAACCCGGCCTTGATGCAGGCAAAGTATTTGGACTCGCCATCGGCGTAGTTCTTGAGCGCGGTCGCCATCGGTCCGACGATGCCGTAGGCGAGCAACAAGCCGAGGAACGTACCGACCAGCGCCGCGCCGATCAGGCCGCCCAGGACTTCCGGCGGCTCGGTGATGCTCGCCATGGTGACGACGACGCCGAGCACGGCAGCGACGATGCCAAACGCCGGGAGGCCATCGGCCATTTTCTGGATCGCTTCCGAGGGCGCCATCGCCTCGTGGTGGTGGGTTTCGATGTCGAGGTCGATCAGCGCCCCGAACTCGTGCGGGTTCTCGGTTCCCATCGTCATCAGGCGCAGATAGTCGCAGATGAAATCGACCGCGTGGTGGTTCTTCATGAAGTTGGGGTAGGCATGAAAGATCGCGCTCTCGTGCGGGTTCTCGATGTGGGCTTCGAGAGCGAGCATGCCTTTCGACTTGGCCAGCCGGAAATTCGAATAGAGCAGCGTCAACAGTTCGAGGTACGAGGCCTTGGTGTAGGGCAGCCCCTTGACGATGTGGCCGAAGCTCTTGGCGATCTTGCCGACCATCGGCTTGATGCTCGAGGCGAGCAAGGCGCCAATCGCCGCGCCCAGGATGATCAGGACTTCAAGCGGTTGGATGAGGACGCCGATGTCGCCGTGCGGGAGGTAGCCGCCAAGCACCGACCCGACCACGATCAAGAAGCCAATGATGAAGAACATCACGCTAACCTCCACGCGACCGGCGGCGCGAGACGCGCTCAACGCGGCAGTACAACCTGTTGCAAAACAACGACAAACCCTCAAGTTCTATTATCCGCGAACGGATCGCACCCGGCAACCGGAGTCAGCTGGCGGGCGAGGCGGGCTCGAACGACATGGTTAACAGCGCCGGCACATAGGCTTAGCTGGATATAGCGCGGGGTCGTCGAAAGCGAGAATGACGCCGGTCACAACTCTGTCAGTCGCCGCGGACCCGATCGGAGAGTAGCCGGGCGCGAAACCCGGCGGCCTTGAGCCCGGCCAGGATCGCCCGCGCTTGGCGCGCATCGCGGGTTTCGACCATCAAGTCGAGGTCGGCGGCCTTGATCGGCACGTCCGAGAACAGGCGTTGGTGGTGGACGTCGATGATGTTGCCGCCGCCTTCGCCGATCACGCGGGTGACAGCGGCGAGCGTTCCGGGCGTGTCGAGCGCCTCGACGCGAAGCCGCACCACGCGGCCGTCCCGCACCAGGCCGCGCATGATGACCGCAGCCAGCAGGCGCGAATCGATATTGCCGCCTGAAAGCACCAGCCCGACCTTGCGCCTTCGAAAGTGGCGACGGCGCTTGAGCACGGCCGCCAACGGCGCGGCCCCGGCCCCTTCGGCTACCGTCTTCTCGACTTCGAGATAAAGGAGGATCGCGCGCTCAATGTCGCTCTCGCTCACGAGGATCACATCGTCGACCAGGCGTTTCGCGAGCTGGAGCGGGAGTTTGCCGATGGTTTGGACCGCGATGCCCTCGGCGATGGTCTGGCCGCCGGTCGCCGGCTTGCGCCCGCCGCGGGCGCGGTAGAGCGCGGGGTAGAGCTCGGCCTCGACGCCGACGATCTCGATCTCGGGCTTGAGCGCCTTGGCGGCGACCGCCATGCCGGCGATCAGGCCGCCGCCGCCCACCGGCACGACGAGCGCGTCCAGATCGGGATACGCCGCCAGCATTTCGATCGCGACCGTGCCCTGGCCGGCGATGATCGCCGGATCGTCGAACGGCGGGATGAAGGTGAGCCGGCGCGCGCGGCCCAAGCGGGCAGCAACCGCCGCCGCTTCGGCGATCGTTTCGCCCTCGAGCACGACGGTCGCGCCGAACGCCTCGGTATGGCGGACCTTGGTGAAGGGCGCGGTCCGCGGCATGACGATCGTCGCCGGAATCCCGAGCCGGGCGGCGTGATAAGCGACGCCTTGGGCGTGGTTGCCAGCCGAGACCGCGATCACGCCGCCCCTGGCTTGGCGCGGACTCAGGCCGAGGAGCTTGATCAACGCGCCGCGGTCCTTGAACGAGGCGGTGTACTGCAGATTCTCAAACTTGACGACGACCTCGCAGCCGGCCAGGGCCGAAAGCGTGCGCGAGGGTAAGCACGGGGTCTCGACGATGGCGCCGCGAAGCCGCCGGGCCGCGGCCTCGAGGTCGGCGAGGCGGACGGTCACGGGCGGCGTCACCGGGCCGGCGTCAACGTCAACGTACCGAGCGCATCGGCGGCGTAAGCGGCGCGCGCGGTCGTCATCGGCATGAAGCGGACGTCGCGCCAGCGCTCGATGAACGAGCCGTAGAGCGGCGACAGGCGGTTGCCGGACTGCCCGGATGAATGCATGTAGAGCGAGCGATCGAGGTCGCTTAAGTCGTAGATCGCGCGCAAGCTCGCGCCGTGGATGTGCGCGAACGGCTGGGCCGCGTCGCTCGCACTGTAGCCGCCGCGGTTGACGGTGTAGTTGCCACCGCCGTTCTCGATCCTCAAGTCGAACAGGCCGGCCAGGACCGGGATGCGCGTGAACGGCTGGTGTTTCATGTGGGTCGCATGCGCCAGGCCCCAGCGCCAGCGCTTGGGGTTGTGGCCGTAGCGCTTGCTCAGACCGTCGACGGCTTGCTCGAACGCGCGGGTGACGATCGAGCGGCAGTCTTCGACCGCCGGCGTCGTCACGTCGTCGCACCAGACCGGGTTGCGCGCGAGCGCGTTTGCGACGAAACGCGGGCGCCGCTCGAAGGTTTCGGCGAACAACAGCGCGCCGGCCTCATCGCCGTAGAGCAGCGGCTCGAGCGCGCGGTACCACGCGGCGAAGATCAACGGTTGCGGTTTCCCCGCGTCCATGCGCCCGTCCCATCCGGCCATCAGCGCCAACGCCTCGCGCGCGGCCGGCGCGGCCGGTTTGGCGCGCAAGAGTTGCGGCAGGAGTTCGCGGGCGAGCGGCGAGACGACGTCGGCTTGGAGCGCGACCGAATCCTCGACGGCGTGGCGGCGATGACCGTTCAGAACCTCGGCAATCCGTTGCGCGCGGTAGGGCTCCTCCCAGTCGTAGGTGATGTGGTGCGGGTAGCGTTCGTCGACGATCTTGTTGTTGGCGGTCGCGATCACGCCGGCGGGCGGATCGACGTGGTGCGGCAGCTCATCGAACGGCACGAACCCGTCCCAGTCGTAGGTCGCGTCCCACCCCGGGACTGGCGCCGTTCCGGCGATCGCGTTGCCAGCCTTCCGGATCGGCACCTTGGCCGGCGCGTAGTAGCCGATGCGGCCGTCGACATCGGCGTAGAGCATGTTCTGCATCGGCGTCTCGTAGTCGCGAATCGCGGCGACGAATTCGGTCCAGTTCTGCGCCCGCGCCATACCGTGCGGCGCGCGCGCAGTCTTGTCGGTCGGGCTCAACGCGGTCCACGCCAGCGCCAGCACGTGGCCTTCGGATGCGGCCTTGGCGGTGCGCTCGTTGACGTCCGAAATCACCGGTCCATGTCGGGTCGAGCGGATCGTGAGTTCGACATCGCCGCCGCCCTTGACCTTGATGGTGTCGTTACGCACCGCGAACGGGCGCGGGCCGTCCGGCGCGAGGTAGCGGTTGGGATCGGCCGGATCGATCTTCTCGATGAAGAGGTCTTGCGTATCGGGCCCGGTATTGGTGAACGCCCAGGCGATCCGCTGGTTGCGGCCGAGGATGATCGCCGGGATGCCGGGGAGGGTCGCGCCGATTGCGTCGAGCCCGGGCGCGCGCAGATGGGCGAAATACCAGACCGAGGGAACCTGCAAACCGAGGTGCGGGTCGTTGGCGAGGATCGGCTTCCCGGTCGCGCTCCGGCTGCCGGCGACGACCCAGTTGTTGGAGCCGTTGGCGGGATCGGGTTTGACGACGAGATCGGCAAGCGTCGCTTCGATCGAAGCAAACGCCAGCGGAAGGTCGCGGTAGACGGGCCCGAGCGCGATCAGCGCGGTCGGGAGACCGGGCGGGTAGGCGGGGTAGAGCTCTGCGATCTGCGCCGCCGAGAGTTTGGTCGCGAGGCGGGCGCGGTTCACTTCGGCGTTCCAGTTGGCCGAGAGCGAGAGCGCCATCATTTTGCCCCACACCAGCGAATCGGCCGGCCGCCACGGCTCGGGCGCGACCCCGAGCAGCTGGAACTCGATCGGCAGCGGCGCCGTGAGCGGGTCGCGGGTTGCGAGGAACGCGTTGACCCCTTCCGCATAGGCATCGAGCAGGGCTCGGGAGGCGGGGTCGAGGTCGGCGTAGTTCTCTTGCGCGACCCGGTAGATGCCGAGCGTGCGAAGCGTCTTGTCCATCGGCAGCGTCGCCGCGCCGACCAGCTCGGACGTACGCCCAGCGCCAAGCCGGCGTTGCAGCTCCATCTGCCACAGGCGGTCCTGGGCGTGGACGAAGCCGAGCGCGCGGTAAGCGTCGGCCTCCGATGCGGCGGCGATGTGCGGAACGCCCTCGCGGTCGCGCACGATCTCGACCGGCGCGGTGAGCCCCGGGATCGCGATCGTGCCGCTCATTTGGGGCAACGAACCGCGCAGCCAGATATAGCCGCCCGCCGCGGCGACGACGATGAGGCCGACGAGAGCGAACGCGATACGGACGATCCAGCGCATGGTGGGACTTTACCGCGAACCCCCGCGCTCGCGTTAGCGGGGGAGGGTGGGGAGGGGGTTACCGCGCCCGTGCGGCCTCGAGCTCGGCCACGAGCGTGGCGCGGTGCTGCCCGAGCTCGGGGCTCGGCGCGCGCGCGTGGGGGTCGGCGAAAGCCGGCATCTTGATCGGGTTGCCGGCCATGCGCACGCGGCCGGCGACCGGGTCGGCCGCCTCGACGATCATGTTGCGGGCGGCGACCTGGGTGTCCTCGGCCACCTGCTTGATGTTGTTGATCGGCCCGCATGGAATGCCGTTCTTGTCGAACAGCGCGAACCAGTGCGCGCGCGACTGGGTCTTCAGCACCGCTTCCATCGCGGCTTTGAGCGCCTCGGCGTGCTTGGTGCGGGTGTCGTTGGAATCGAAACGCGGATCGGTCGCGAGGTCGGGCTTCCCCAACAGCTCGGCGAGCTTGGCGAACAGCGCGTTGTTGCCGGCGGCGATGATCATGTAGTCGTCGGCGGTGGCGTAGCTCTCGAACGGCGTGATCGAGGGATTGCGCGCGCCGGAGGGGCCCGGCACCTTGCCGGTCGCGAAGTAACGCGCGAGCGCGTTCTCGCAGATCGCGACCTGGCAATCCAACATCGAGACATCGATCTGGATCGCTTCGCCGGTCGCGGCGCGGTGATAGAGCGCGGCGTTGATCGCGATCGCCGAGAACAGGCCGGCGGTGATGTCGCCGACCGAGGTGCCGACGCGGGCCGGCGGCATGCCGGGGTGCCCGGTCATGCTCATGACGCCGCCCATGCCTTGGACGACGACGTCGTAGGCCGGACGCTGTGCGTAGGGGCCGGTCTGGCCGAAGCCCGAGGCGGCGCAGAAGATCAGGCGCGGGTACTTGGCGTGAAGCGTTTCCCAGCCGTAGCCCAGACGCGCCATGGCGCCGGGGCGAAAATTCTCGATCAGCACGTCGGCGTGGGAGAGCAGGTCCTCGAAGATCGCGCGGTCGGCGGCGTCCTTCAGGTTGAGCGCGACGCTTTCCTTGTTGCGGTTCAAGGACATGTAGTAGGCCGACTTGCCGTTGACGAACGGCCCGTACTGGCGCGAGTCATCGCCCCCGTCCGGCGCCTCGACCTTGATCACGCGGGCCCCGAGCTCGGCCAGCGTCATGGTGCAAAACGGTCCCGCCAGGACGCGGGTCAGGTCGACGACGGTCACGCCGTTGAGCGGCCCGGCGACGGCCGAAGGCTTGAGCATCGAACGCTCCGCTACTTGTCGCCGTTCAGGAGCCGCGCCGCCTCGCGGGCGAAATAGGTGAGGACGCCGTCGGCGCCGGCGCGCTTAAAGCCGAGCAGCATTTCCATCATGATGCGCGGGCCGTCGATCCAGCCGCGCTCGGCGGCGGCATGGATCATCGAATACTCGCCGCTCACCTGGTAGGCATAGGTGGGGACGCCGAAGGCGTCCTTGACGCGGCGGACGACGTCCAAGTAAGGCGTGCCCGGCTTCACCATCACCATGTCGGCGCCTTCGGCGATGTCGAAGGCGACCTCGCGCAGCGCCTCGTCCGAATTGGCCGGGTCCATCTGGTAGGTCTTCTTGTCACCCTGGCCCAAGGAACTGGCCGAGCCGACCGCGTCGCGGAACGGCGCGTAGAAGGCCGACGCATACTTGGCGGCGTAGGCCATGATGCGGACGGCCTCGTAGCCGTTGGCATCGAGCGCCTCGCGGATCGCCTTGACGCGTCCGTCCATCATGTCGGAGGGCGCGATCACGTCGCAGCCGGCGGCCGCCTGCACCAGCGCCTGCTCGCACAAGACCTGGACGGTCTCGTCGTTGACGACGTAGCCCTCGCGCAAGAGGCCGTCGTGGCCGTGGGTGGTGAAGGGATCGAGCGCCACGTCGCACATGACGCCCAAATCGGGGTGCGCGTCCTTGACCGCCTTGACCGCGCGGCAGACGAGATTGTCGACGTTGACGGCTTCTTCGCCATCCGGCGTCTTCAAGCGATCGTCGATTGCCGGGAAGATCGCGATCAAGGGAATGCCGGCCGCTTTGGCCTCGCCCGCGGCCCCGACCAGGAGATCGACCGAAAGCCGTTCGACCTTCGGCATCGACGGCACCTGTTGGCGCCGATCGGTGCCGTCGTGGACGAACAGCGGCCAGATGAGGTCGGCGGTAGAGAGCTGGCGCTCGGCGACCAGGCGGCGCGACCACGCGTCGCGCCGGTTGCGCCGGAGCCGCGTCCGCGGAAACGCCCCGAGCGGCGGGAATTGGGATGAAAGGGGCCGGGTCATGCCGCTAGATTTCGCATGGTCGGCCGGTTGCGCGCAAGGCGGGCGAAGTGCGCTATAGTTCGGGCTAATCCGCGCGAAGTGTTGAGGAGAGTGCGGCCTATGGCCGACGCCGCTGTCGATCGTTCCATTGCTGGCCGCCGCGCGCGAGGCCGTGCGCTGCGCGCGGTCGAGACAGCCTCGCTGCCGGTCCGCTTCGTGACCGCGGCCAGCTTGTTCGACGGCCACGACGCGGCGATCAACGTGATCCGCCGCATCCTGCAAGGCGCCGGCGCCGAGGTTATCCATCTCGGTCACAACCGCTCGGTCGATGAGATCGTCAAGGCGGCGATCGCCGAGGATGTGCACGGCATCGCCGTCTCGTCCTATCAGGGCGGTCACGTCGAGTTCTTCAAATACATGATCGACCGGCTCAAGGCCGAGGGCGCCGCCCACATCAAGGTGTTCGGCGGCGGCGGCGGCGTGATCGTGCCCGAGGAAGTGGCCGAGCTCGAGGCGTGCGGCGTCGCCCGCATCTATTCGCCCGAGGACGGCCAGCGCTTGGGCCTGCGTGGCATCATCGACGACATGTTCGGCCGGCTCGACCGCGGCATCGCGGTGCGGGTGCCGCCCTCGCTCGATCAACTTGAGGTCGATCGGCCGGCGATCGTCGGCCGTGTCATCACGGCGCTCGAAGCCAAGACCCTGCCACCGGCGCTCAAGACCGCGCTCGGCGAGCGCGCGGCCGTCGCCAAAGTGCCGGTCGTCGGCATCACGGGCACCGGCGGGGCCGGTAAGTCCTCGTTCGTCGATGAGCTGGTGCGGCGCTTCCGGCACGATCGGCCCGAGATCGCGATCGCGATCCTCGCGGTCGATCCCTCGCGGCGCAAGACCGGCGGGGCGCTCTTGGGCGATCGCATCCGCATGAACGCGATCGATGCGCCGCGAGTCTTCATGCGATCGATGGGGACGCGCGGCTCCGAGCGCGAGATCGCGGCCTGCTTGAGCGATGCGATCCACGTCTGCAAGGCGGCCGGGTTCGAGCTCGTGATCGTCGAAACCGCGGGCATCGGTCAGGGCGATTCGGCGATCGTGCCTCTGGTCGACGTCACCGTCTACGTGATGACGCCGGAATACGGTTCGGCGAGCCAGCTCGAGAAGATCGACATGCTCGATTTCGCCGATCTGGTCGCCATCAACAAGTTCGACCGTCGCGGCGCCGAGGACGCGCTCCGCGACGTCAGGAAGCAGGTGCAACGCAACCGCGGCGCCTTCGGCGCCAGTCCCGAGACCATGCCGGTGTTCGGCACCGTTGCCGCCAAGTTCAACGACGACGGCGTGACCGCGTTCTACCTCGAACTGCTCGCCACGCTCCGCACCAAGGGCTTGGCCGCGTGGTCGAGTGCGCAGACCGGCGCCGCGACCCGCTGCTCGACCGATCGCACCGGCTTGATCCCCGACGAACGCCAACGCTACCTGGCCGAGATTGCCGCGACGGTCCGGGCCTACCACCATCGGACCGCCGAGCAGGCCAGGCTCGCGCGCGAACGCCAGCAGCTCATCGCGGCCAAGCGGCTCCTGGCCGAAGCCGGCGCCGCGCCCGCGACCGACCTCGATAGGCTGATCGCGGACCGTTCCGCCAAGCTTGCGCCCGAGACGCGGGCTTTGCTCGACGACTGGCCCAAACAGCGCATTGCCTATGCCGGCGAGGAGTTCGTCGCCAAGGTGCGCGGGCGCGAGGTGCGGACGGCGCTCAAGCGGACGACGCTGTCGGGGCTCGCGCTGCCCAAGGTCGCGCTGCCCAAGTTCGACGACGATGGCGCGCTCTTGACGTGGCTGCGCAAGGAGAACCTACCCGGCTTTTTCCCGTTCACCGCCGGCGTCTTTCCGTTCAAGCGCGAGAACGAAGACCCGACCCGCATGTTCGCGGGCGAGGGCGGCCCGGCCCGCACCAACGCCCGGTTCAAGCTGCTGTCCAAAGACCAGCCGGCGGTCAGGCTGTCGACCGCGTTCGATTCCGTGACGCTCTACGGTGCCGATCCGGCGGTCAGACCCGACATTTACGGCAAGGTCGGCACCGCCGGCGTCTCCATCGCCACGCTCGACGACATGAAGGTGCTCTACGACGGGTTCGACCTCTGCGACCCGCAGACCTCCGTCTCGATGACCATCAACGGGCCGGCGCCGACGCTGCTCGCGATGTTCTTCAACACCGCGATCGACCAGCAGGTTGCGAGGTTCGAACGCGAGCATGGCCGCGCGCCCGCGGCCGAGGAACGCGCCAAGATCGAACGCTTCGTTCACGCCAACCTGCGCGGTACCGTGCAGGCCGATATCTTGAAAGAGGATCAGGGCCAGAATACCTGCCTGTTCTCGACCGAGTTCTCGCTCAAAGTGATGGGCGATATTCAGGCCTATTTCATCGAGCGGGGCGTGCGCAATTTCTACTCGGTCTCAATCTCCGGCTACCACATCGCCGAGGCCGGGGCGAACCCGCTGAGCCAACTCGCGTTCACGATCGCCAACGGCTTCACCTACGTCGAGGCGTATCGGGCGCGCGGCATGAAGGTCGACGACTTCGCGCCCAATTTCTCGTTCTTCTTCTCGGCCGGGATGGATCCGGAGTACACGGTGTTGGGGCGGGTGGCGCGCCGGATCTGGGCGGTGGCGATGCGCGACCGCTACGGCGCCAACGAGCGCAGCCAGAAGCTCAAGTACCACCTGCAGACCTCGGGCCGGTCGCTCCACGCCCAGGAATATTCGTTCAATGACATCCGCACCACGCTGCAGGCGTTGATCGGCACCTACGACAACGCCAACTCGCTCCACACCAACGCGTACGATGAGGCGATCACGACGCCCTCGGAAGAATCGGTCCGGCGCGCGATGGCGATCCAACTGATCCTCAACAAGGAGTGGGGCCTCGCCAAGAACGAGAACCCGCTCCAAGGCTCGTTCGTGATCGACGAACTCACCGATCTGGTCGAGGAGGCGGTGCTGGCCGAACTCGACCGCATCGCCGCGCGCGGTGGCGTCTTGGGGGCGATGGAGACCGGCTACCAGCGCGGCAAGATCCAGGACGAGTCGCTCCACTACGAAATGCTGAAACACGATGGCAGCCTGCCGATCGTCGGCGTCAATACGTTCCGCAACCCGAACCCCGAGCCGGCCAAGACGACGGTCGCGCTGATGCGGTCGAGCGTGGCCGAAAAGGACGATCAGCTCTCGCGGCTCACGTCCTTCCAGGCGCGCCACGCCGCTCAAGCAACCGATATGATTAGTATGCTAAAAGAAACCGCACTGACCGGCGGCAACGTCTTTGCCGCCCTGGTGCAGGCGGTCCGCCACTGCTCGCTCGGCCAGATCACCCAGGCCTTCTTCGAGGTCGGCGGCCAGTACCGACGCAATACCTAAGATATTGATTTAATTAAAGTAAACAATAAACTTGCTCCTTCTTTCTACCTGTATATACTTTTTTCTATACAGGTAGAAAATGGCGCTCAGCATCAAGGATCCGGAGACCGACAAGCTCGCGCGCGAGCTTGCGCAGGCGACCGGCGAGTCGATTACTGAGGCGGTCAAGATCGCACTCCGCGAGCAGCTGACGCGCGTGCGCCGGCGCAAGACGGATGAGCGGCTGGTCGAGGACCTGATGGAAATTGCGCGCCATTGCGCCAGCGCGCCGGAATACGATTCACGGTCGGCGGACGAAATCCTCGGCTACGACGAGGACGGGCTGCCGACCTGATGGTGATCGACACGTCCGCGGTCGTCGCAATTCTCCTCGGCGAAACCGAAGGCGCGGCGTTCGCTGCGCGGATGTCGTTCGACCAAACCCGGCTCATCTCGGTGGCGAGTTTCGTCGAAGCTTCGATCGTGCTCGATCGACGCCGGCGTGACGTCGGCCGACGCGACCTCGATCGATTCATGGTGCGGGCCGGACTCGAAGTCGTGCCGGTCGATCGAGCCCAGGGGGAAATGGCGCGCGAAGCCTACCATCAGTACGGGCGCGGCCGACATCGTGCCAACCTCAATTTCGGCGACTGCTTTGCCTACGCGCTCGCCAAGACCACCGGCGAGCCGCTGCTCTACAAGGGCACCGACTTCGGTCTAACCGACGTGGCGACGGCTTAGGCGAGCCCGAGCGGCTCAGACCGTCCCCAAGTCTTTCAGCACCTTCTCCATGACCGAGCGGTCCATGATCTCGGCCGCGCCCAACCGCCGCTTGACGATGCCGAGTTCGTGGTAGGTCTTGGCCGCTGTTTCGGCCGCGTTGACGTCGGCGCCGCCGTTGGCGTCCCACGCTTTCAAGCGGATCAGCTCTTCGATCACCGACCTGAGCAGCACCGGGTCGACGTTGGGCGTGCGCTTCAGCATGGTCGCGGTCGTGAGCGCCGCGTCTCCGAGCGCGGCGCGCGCCCCCTCGACCGCGCCGCGAGTGAAGACTTCGAGCGCCTTGCGCTTGGTTGGATCGGCCAGGCCGGAATCGGTCACCACCGAATAAACGTAGCCCAGCCCCGGTAGCTCCTTTTCGACCGTGGTGAGGATTTCGACCGAACCCTGCTTGACACCGCCAAGGGCAGCGATCGTGTTGACCATGGTGACATCGGCCTTGCCGACCGCCACCGCCTGCACGCGCTCGGGATGGCCGCCGATCGAAACATAGGCCATCGCCTTCGCATCCTTGCCATACTTCTTCATCAGGAGTTGCGGCACGTGCTCCAACAGATTGCCGCTGGAGAAGCCGGCAAAGGTCTTCCCGGCCATATCGGGAATTGACTTAATTAGGCCTTTGCGCGCGACCAACTGATAGTCGGCGACCGGCTGCCACGAGCCGATCGCTTTCATTTTGGCGCCTTCGGCGACGGCGACGAAAAAGCTGTCGATCACGAGAATGCCGACGTCGGCCTGGCCCGCCAGCATGGCGCGAATCACGTTGGGCGTGCCGGCGATCGTCTGTTCCTCGATCTCGAGGCCGTTCTTGGCGTACCAGCCCGAGTCCTTAGCGATGTAGTAGGGGATACCGAAAGTCTGTGGCGGTGTCGGGAATACCACCGTGAGTTTCGACTTCTCTTGTGCGTGCGCCGCCGACACCACGGCGAGGGCGAAGGCGGCGGTAGCGGCTAACGCAACAAGTACCGGGCGACGGGTCGGTGAGCGAGCCATGATGTCGGTCCTTTCGGCTTTCGGGGAATCGGCTTGGGGCTAGGCGCCGGCCTCGCGCAAATAGATGAAGAGATCGAGCGCGAGCGACTCCTTACCGAGCCCGGTCAAAATCCCATGCACCTGGCCGCGGTGATGGGTAGCGTGGTTGAACATATTGATGATGAGGGGGCCGAGAGCGAAGGTGAAAGCCTCACCCGCCACGTTCGTGAACGCGCACGGGCGGTCGAGCGCGTCCTCTTCCAGGCGGTCGACGTACGCGACGATGCGCTCGTCTTCGCGCTCGCGGGCCGCCTGTAAACTCGGAAAGTCGTCGTAGAGGATCGCGTCCAGGCTGCTCGGCTGATCGCCGCTCCCGGTCAGGCGTCGGAGCCACAGCCGGTCGCCGACCAGGATGTGGTTCAAGGTGCGATGGGTAGAGCGGAAAAAGGCGCCGCGATCGGCCCGGTACTCGGCATCGGTCAGGCCAGCGACCGCGGCGTAGACCTTGCGATTGGCCCAGCGGTTGAAGCGGCCGAGGATACGAAGCTGCGGGCTCAGCATCGACCGGTTCGCCGATCAGGCCGAGAACGCCTGAATCCCGGTCTGGGCGCGGCCGAGGATCAGCGCGTGGACGTCGTGGGTGCCTTCGTAGGTGTTGACAGCCTCGAGGTTCAAGACGTGGCGGATCACGTGATACTCGTCGGCGATGCCGTTGCCGCCGTGCATGTCGCGGGCGACGCGGGCGATGTCGATCGCCTTGCCGCAGCTGTTGCGCTTGATGATCGAGACCATTTCCGGCGTGGCGCGTCCCTCGTCCATCAGCCGGCCGACCCGCAGGCACGCCAGCAGCCCGATCGAGATCTCGGTCTGCATGTCGGCGAGCTTCTTCTGGATCAACTGGTTGGCGGCGAGCGGCCGGCCGAACTGCTTGCGTTCGAGCGTATAGCTCCGCGCCGCGTGCCAGCAGAACTCGGCGGCGCCGAGCGCTCCCCAACCGATGCCGTAGCGCGCCTTGTTGAGGCACGAGAACGGGCCTTTGAGCCCGGAGACCTCGGGCAGTTCGTTCTCCGCCGGCACGAACACGTCGTCCATGGCGATTTGCCCGGTCGGGCCGGCGCGGAGCGAGAACTTGCCCTCGAGCTTGGGCGTGGTGAGCCCCTTCATGCCACGCTCGAGGATGAAGCCGCGGATCACGCCGGCATCGTTCTTGGCCCACACCACGAACACATCGGCGATCGGCGAATTGGTGATCCAGGTCTTGGTGCCCGAGAGCAGGAATCCGCCTTTGCTGGCGCGGGCGCGGCTCTTCATGCCGCCGGGGTCGGAGCCGTGGTCGGGTTCGGTCAAGCCGAACGCGCCGACCAGCTTGCCCGCGGCCAGGCCCGGCAAATACTTCTGGCGCTGCGCTTCGCTGCCGAAAGTGTAAATCGGGTACATCACGAGCGAGGACTGCACGCTCATGGTCGAGCGATAGGCGGAGTCGACCCGCTCGACCTCGCGCGCGATCAACCCGTAGCAGACGTGGTTGACGCCGGCGCAGCCATAGCCTTCGAGGGTCGAGCCGAGGAATCCCATCTCGCCCATTTCGTCGAACACGGCGCGGTCGAAGGTCTCGTTGCGAAACGCCTGCAGGATGCGTGGCATCAGTTTTTGCTGGCAGTAGTTGCGCGCGCTCTCCATCACCAGCCGCTCGTCCTCGGAAAGCTGATCGGCGAGCAGGAACGCGTCGTCCCACTTGAACTCGGCGGCTTTGGCCGTGGCGGATTTGCGTTGATCGGCGCTGGCGATGCTCATCGGAGGATCCTGTTTCTCCCGAATTCTAGCACGGGTCCGGGCCGCGGGCCGTCGCCCGCGGCGGCGTCACGCCGGTACGACGGCAGTGACTTCGATCTCGACCTTGGCGCGATCTTCGAGCAGGTCGGCGACCTGCACCAACGTCATCGCCGGATAGTGTGCGCCGATTACCTCGCGATAAGCGCGCCCGATGTCGCGGGCCGCGGCGAGGTACTCCTTCTTGTCGACCACGTACCAGGTCATGCGCGTGATGTGCGCGGGCCTGGCGCCGCCTTCGGCGAGCACGGCGACGACGTTCTGCAATGCCAGCCGCACCTGGCCGGCAAAATCGTCGGTTTCGAACTGCTCCTGGCCATTCCAGCCGATCTGGCCGGCCACGAATACCTGACGACCCGTCGCGGCGATCCCGTTGGCATAACCTTTGGGCTGTTTCCACCCTTTCGGGTTTAGCACCTGCATCGGAGGTTCCTTTCGCGGCCAACCGGCGTTTTAACCTCTGTTGGTCCGCGCGGCAACGCATAGGGTGATTATCCGTACACACACTCGTGAGAGGGCCCGGTTTGTGGGCTTTGCGAAATCGGGTAAAGTGACCGCCGCAGGGTTCGCATGGACTACACCAAATTTTTCGCCGACAAGATCGGCGAGCTCAAGCGCGAAGGTCGCTATCGCGTGTTCGCCGACCTCGAACGGCACGCTGGCGACTTCCCGCGGGCGACCCGCCACAAGGGCGTCGGCATCGACGAGGTCGTGGTGTGGTGCTCGAACGACTATCTCGGCATGGGTCAGCACGCTGCGGTCCGCGCGGCGATTCGCGAGGCGCTCGACAAGGTCGGCGCCGGTGCCGGCGGAACCCGTAACATTTCGGGCACCACGCACTACCACGTTTTACTCGAACGCGAGCTCGCGAGCCTGCACGGCAAGGATGCCGCGCTTCTTTTTACGTCGGGCTACGTCGCCAACGAAGCGACGTTGTCGACGCTCTCGAACCTGTTGCCCGACTGCGTGGTTTTCTCCGATACGCTCAACCACGCCTCGATGATCCAGGGCATTCGCTTCGGCAAGGGCGAGAAGAAGGTCTTCCGCCACAATGATGTCGCTCACCTCGAGGCGCTGTTGCGCGAGCACGATCGCGATCGGCCTAAAGTCATTGCCTTCGAATCGGTCTATTCGATGGACGGCGACATCGCGCCGATCGGCGCGATTTGCGATCTCGCCGAGCGCTACGGCGCGCTGACGTATCTCGACGAGGTTCACGCCGTTGGCATGTATGGCGCGCATGGTGCCGGCGTTGCCGAACGGGACGGCGTCATGGCGCGCGTCGACATCATCGAAGGCACGCTCGGCAAGGCGTTCGGCGTTCAAGGCGGCTATATCGCAGCCGATGCCGTCACCGTCGACGCGGTCCGGAGCTATGCGCCGGGATTTATTTTTACGACCGCGCTGTCGCCGGTGCTTGCGGCTGGCGCGCTCGCCAGCGTCCGACATCTCAAGACCAGTGGCGCCGAGCGTGACCGCCAGCACGAGCGCGCGACGCGGCTCAAGAAGCTGTTGGCGGACGCCGGCTTACCGGTCATGGAGTCTTCGAGCCATATCGTACCGGTGCTGGTTGGCGATGCCGATCTTTGCAAGCGGGTCTCCGACATCCTGCTCGACCGCTATAAAATCTACGTGCAGCCGATCAACTATCCGACCGTCCCGCGGGGGACCGAGCGGCTGCGCTTCACGCCGGGCCCGCTCCATACCGATGCGATGATGGATGACTTGATCCGTGCGTTGAACGCGGTCTGGGGCGAGTTGTCGCTTCGGCGCGCCGCCTAACGCAAAAAACGACAAGATGGATCAGTGACTTAGCGTAAACATTGCGCTTACCGGCGAATTACAACTTAAGATAGAATTTATATCTTGATTATTCCCCTCAAGATAGCTCTAATGAAGGTCGTACGCACGGATCCATCACGATCCCAAGCCCAAACTAACGCCCCGCGCGAGCGGGGCTTTTTTTACGCCGCCGTGGAACGGTCCGGCGGTGGCGCTCGCCGATCCCGAATGGCATGCTGCCCCACCGGCATGGGCGCGACCGACAAACAGGAATACCTGCTCGAATTTCGTCAGATCGGTAGTTCGGTCAAAGCGACGGCCATCGATCCGGAGACCGGCGAGGAAGTCTCGGTCATCGCCCCGGCCAACACAGCCGAATCCGAACTGAGCGCGCTCGCTATCCGCAAACTCCGCTACGTTCTCGCCAAAAAAAAAGGCAACGACGAGCCGCCGACCGATGCCAGTTCGACCGGCCGCGGCGGCATCGTCGTTTGAACGGCGCAGCAAAAGCTCGCAATATCAATATCTTGGGTCCGCAGCTTCGTCGACCGCGAACGCGGCCGAGCATTTGTGCGGGCATGGCGAGGCCAAGCGACCTGTGGTATTGAAGCCGGTCTCGTCCCGTTCAGGTACCTGCCCGTTCGCGAATGGCCTCTCAGGAAACGATCGCGCTCGCCGCCGACCATGCCGGGTTCCGGTTGAAGAATGTCCTCAAGGACGAGATCGAGGGTGCTGGCTACGCCACGCTCGACTGCGGAACCGATGGGCCCGAGTCGGTCGACTATCCTGATTTCGCGCACGCGCTGGTGGAAGCGTTGGCGCAGGGGCGCGCGAGCCGTGGCGTTCTCGTGTGCGGAACCGGGATCGGCATCGCCATCGCCGCCAACCGCGCTCCCCACATCCGCGCCGCCGTCTGTCATGACGTCACCACCGCGACGCTCGCGCGCGCCCACAACGACGCCAACGTGATCGCGCTCGGCGCCCGCATCGTCGGCGAGGAAGTGGCGCGCGATTGCGTACGGGCTTTTCTGACGACCCCGTTCGCCGGCGGCCGCCACGAGCGCCGCGTCGCCAAGCTCGGTCAGCCGGCCAAGCCGAGGAAGCCCGCCAATGTCCCGGTCTGAAGCTCCGGTTCGCCCGGCGGCGTCCGGATTTTTTGCCGCCGATCTCGAAACCGCCGATCCGCAGGTGCATGCCGCGATCGCCGGCGAACTCCGGCGCGAACAGGACCAGATCGAGTTGATCGCGTCGGAAAACATCGTGAGCCCGGCGGTGCTGGCCGCCCAGGGTTCGGTGATGACCAACAAGTACGCCGAGGGTTACCCCGGACGGCGCTACTACGGTGGCTGCGAGTTCATGGACGATGTCGAGGACCTCGCCCGCGACCGCGCCAAGAAGTTGTTCGGCTGCGGCTTTGCCAACGTCCAGCCGCACTCGGGCGCACAGGCGAACCAGGGCGTATTCGGCGCGCTGCTACAGCCGAACGATATCATTCTCGGCATGTCGCTCGCGGCCGGCGGGCATTTGACCCACGGCGCGCCGCCCAACCTGTCGGGCAAATGGTTCAAGGCGTATCAATACGGCGTCCGCCGCGACGATCACCGCATCGACCTCGACGAGGTGGCGGCGCTCGCCCGTGCGAACCGGCCCAAATTGATCATTGCCGGCGGCTCGGCCTATCCGCGCATCATCGATTTCGCGGCGTTCCGCGCGATTGCCGACGAGGTCGGCGCGCTGTTCATGGTCGACATGGCGCATTTCGCGGGCTTGGTCGCCGCCGGCGTGCATCCGAGCCCGTTCCCGCACGCTCACATCGTTACCACCACCACCCACAAGACCCTGCGCGGCCCGCGTGGCGGCATGATCCTCACCAACGATTCCGACATCGCCAAGAAAGTCGACTCCGCGGTGTTCCCGTTTCTACAGGGCGGACCGCTCATGCATGTGATCGCGGCCAAAGCGGTCGCGTTCGGCGAAGCGCTCCGGCCCGAGTTCCGCTCGTACGCGCAGGCGGTAGTCGACAACGCCCGCGCGCTGGCAGCGAGCCTCGTCAACGGCGGTCTCGCGATCGTCTCCGGCGGCACCGACACGCACCTGATGCTAGTCGACCTCCGGCCCAAACGCCTGACCGGTAAAGCGGCCGAACGCTCGCTCGAAGCCGCGCACATGACCTGCAACAAGAACGGCATCCCGTTCGATCCCGAGAAGCCGACGGTGACGTCGGGGATTCGATTGGGCTCGCCCGCCGCCACCACGCGCGGTTTCGGGCTCGCCGAATTTCGCGATGTCGGCCGCATGATCGTCGAGGTGTTGGACGGCCTTGCCCGGCACCCCGACGACAACACGGCGGTCGAAAGCGAAGTGCGGGCGGAGGTGCTGGCGCTGTGCCGGCGCTTCCCGATCTATGGGCTCGGCGGATAACGGGCGACGAGGCAAGAGGACGACAAGTCTAAGCGATAGGGCGATAATAAGACTGGAGGGGACCATGCGCTGCCCGTTTTGCGGCAATGACGAAACGCAAGTCAAAGACTCGCGTCCGACCGAGGACAACTCGGCGATCCGGCGGCGGCGCTTTTGTCCGGCGTGCGGGTCGCGCTTCACCACCTTCGAACGGGTCCAGCTGCGCGAGTTGACCGTGGTCAAACGCGGGGGCCAGCGCGTCCCGTTCGACCGCGACAAACTGCATCGCTCGATCCTGGTCGCGTGCCGCAAGCGTCCGGTCGATCCCGAACGGGTCGAGCGCATGGTCAACGGCATCGTCCGCCGGCTCGAGAGCCTGGGCGAATCGGAAATCCCGTCCGAGATGGTGGGCGAGATGGTGATGGAGGGTTTGGCCAACCTCGATCCGGTCGCCTATGTCCGGTTCGCGTCGGTCTACCGCAACTTCCGCGAAGCCAAGGACTTCGAGAAGTTCATAGGCGGTCTGGTTGGAAATCCCGAAGGCGGCAAGAACGACGACTGACGCGCACCACATGGCGGCGGCGCTCGGACTCGCGGCGCGCGGGCTCGGGCGGGTATGGCCCAATCCCGCCGTCGGCTGCGTCCTCGTCAAGGACGGCGCGGTGGTCGGACGCGGCTGGACCCAGGCCGGCGGGCGGCCGCACGCCGAAACCGAAGCCTTGGGCCGCGCCGGCGCCGCGGCTCGCGGCGCCACGGCCTATGTCA